>Ga0207706_10000095_pt1 | contig 92378 bp, 77 predicted proteins | sample KBSC53metaG_FD_184318 | JGI IMG/M metagenome (GOLD analysis project Ga0207706, IMG submission 184318) | Corn rhizosphere microbial communities from Kellogg Biological Station, Michigan, USA - KBS C5-3 metaG (SPAdes) (version 2) | ecosystem: Host-associated > Plants > Roots > Rhizosphere > Soil ...
AGCACTGCCTTCACACGGCAGGGGTCACTGGTTCGAACCCAGTATCGCCCACCACATGAACCAAGGGGTTACGCGCAAGTGTAACCCCTCTTTTTTTGTTCAACGCGAACGATGAGTCCACCACGCGCATTCGTCTTCGACGCCTACGGCACGCTGTTCGACGTGCATTCGGTGGCCATGCTGGCCGAAGCGCGCGCACCCGCGCAAGGCGGTGCGTTGTCGCGCATCTGGCGCGCGAAGCAGCTCGAGTACACGTGGCTCCAGTCGCTGATGCTTTCGGCGTCGCAGCCGCGCGAGGACTTCGCGGCGATCACCGCGCACGCGCTCGACTACGCCGTCGCCGCGTTGATGGTGCCGCTCGACGCGGCCGGCCGGCAGCAATTGCTCGATGCGTACCTGCACCTCAAGCCGTTTCCCGAAGCCGCCGAAGCGCTGGCCGCGCTCGCACCGCGCCCACGCTGGATTCTCTCGAACGGCACGCTCGCGATGCTCGAGCCGCTGGTGCGCGCATCACCGCTCGCCGCGCACGTCGATGGCATCCTGTCGGTCGACGATGCGGGCATCTACAAACCTTCGCCGCGCGTCTACCAGCTCGCCGTCGACCGGCTGCAGCTTGCCCCCGCCGACATTGCGTTCGTATCGTCGAACGGATGGGACGCTGCCGGCGCCGCCGCGTTCGGGTTCCGCACCATCTGGATCAACCGCCAGGGCGAGCCGGTCGAGCGGCACGCGCCGGCGCCGGAGTTCATCTTCGGGTCGCTTTCGCTCGTGACGGCGCTGGCGTAACCACTTTGGCGCGGCAGCGCGCGACGCTGGCGCGAATGGCGGCGATCGCCTCCGGGCGCGGAAAGCTGCGCCGGTATGCGAGCGCGATGCGCCGCGACGGCGTCGGCTGCGTGAACGGCACCGGCACGACGAGCTGGCTGTGATAGCGCGGCGTAAGCGCATCGCGCGGCAGCACCGACACGCCGAGCCCTGACGCGACCATGTTGCGCACCGTCTCGAGCGAATTGGTGCGCGTGACCTGAGCGTCCGACTGGTTGAGCTCGGGGCAGGCGTCGAGCACCTGGTTGCGGAAGCAGTGACCGACGTTCAGCAGGATCGTGTGCTCGCTCGCGAGCTCGTCCGGCGCGACCGACTTGCGGCGCGCCCACTTGTGGCCCTGCGGCACGACGACCTGGAACGGCTCCTCGTACAGGAACTCGGAGACCACGCCCGGTGGCGCGAACGGCAGCGCGACGATCGCCGCATCGACGCGGCCGGTGCGCAATCCGGTTTCGAGGTGCTCGGTCAGCGTCTCCTCGATGTCGAGAGGCATCCCGGGCGCGACCGCGTGCAGCTCGGGCACCAGGTCGGGCAGCAGATAGGGCGCCACCGTGTGGATGATGCCGAGGCGCAGCGTGCCAACGAGCTGGTTGCGTCCGCCGATCGCGATCTCGCGGATGCGCGCGGCCTCCTCGAGCACCTTCTGCGCCTGCTCGACGATGCGCTCGCCGAGCGGCGTGATCGTGATCTCCGTCTTGCCGCGCTCGAACAGCGGCGCGCCGAGCTCGTCCTCGAGCTTCTGGATCGCGACGGACAGCGCCGGCTGGCTCACGAAGCACTTGGCGGCCGCGCGGCCGAAGCTGCGCTCCGTCGCCACCGCAACGATGTAGCGCAGCTCGTTCAGCGTCATCGCTGCCGTGACTTCGGGGTCGAATGCAGCGACTTCGCTGACGCCACAGTCAACGACTTGTTGCCGACCCCGAAGTCGGCAGAGGCGGAAGCGGGCCGCCTCACGGGCGGCGGCCGGCGAGGAAACGGCCGAACGCGGCGCCGACTTCCCCGTGCTGCAGGCCGTAGTCGACCGTGGCCTCCAGATAGCCCAGCTTGCTGCCGCAGTCGTAGCGCCTGCCCTCGAACTGGTAGGCCAGCACGCGTTCCTCTTGCATCAGGCGCGCGATGCCGTCGGTCAACTGGATCTCGCCGCCCGCGCCGGGCGGCATCGTGCGCAAATGGTGGAAGATGCGCGGTGACAGCACGTAGCGGCCGACCACCGCGAGCGTCGACGGCGACGTACCCGGCTTCGGCTTTTCGACGATGCGGACGATGCGCCCGATGCGTTCCCCGGCCGGCTCGCTTTCCGCCTCGACGATCCCGTAGCTTGCCGTTTCTTCGGGCGCCACGTTCATCACGCCGATCACCGACGCGTTCTCCCGTGCAGCCAGGTCGATCATCTGCTTCATCACCGGGACCGGCGCGTCGATCAGGTCGTCCGCGAGCAGCACGGCGAACGGCTCGTCCACGACGACCGGCTCGGCGCACAGAACCGCGTGACCCAATCCGAGCGCCTCGGTCTGCCGGATGTAGACGCAGTTGATGCCGCGCGGCGTGGCCGCCTGCACCTGCTCGAGCAGCGCCGCCTTGTTGCGGAGCTGCAGTTCCGTCTCGAGCTCGTAGGCCTTGTCGAAATGATCCTCGATCGCCCGCTTGTTGCGGCCGGTGATGAAGATCATGTCCGAAACGCCGGCGGCCGCCGCTTCCTCGACCGCGTACTGGATCAGCGGCTTGTCGACGACGGGCAGCATCTCCTTCGGGCTGGCCTTGGTCACCGGCAAGAAGCGCGTGCCGAGACCGGCCACGGGAAAGACAGCCTTGGTGATCTTTTTCATCGCTGTTCGGGTCCTTGCGCAATGATGCGCTGCATGCCGGCCTCGTCGAGAATATCGATGCCGAGGTCGCGCGCCTTGACGAGCTTGCCTCCGGCATCGCTGCCCGCGACGACGTAATCGGTTTTCTTCGACACGCTGCCCGCGACCGTTGCGCCGGCCGCTTCGAGCAGCGCCTTCGCCTCGTCGCGCGACAGCGTCGGCAGCGAGCCGGTCAGCACGAACGTGCGCCCGGCCAGCGGCCCCGCAGCGGCCGCGCGGCGTGGCGATCCTTCCTTCCAGCTTACGCCCGCAGCCCGAAGCGCTTCGATCACCTCGCGATTGTGCGGCTCGGCGAAGAAGTCGCGAATCGCCAGCGCCAGTACCGGGCCCACGTCGGGCACCTGGAGCAGGTCTTCCTCGGTCGCATCGAGCAGCGGCGCGAGCGCGCCGAAGTGGGCAGCGAGATCGCGCGCGGTCGCTTCACCGACGTGGCGGATGCCGAGCGCGTAGATGAAGCGCGCGAGCGTCGTCGTCTTGCTGTGCTCGATCGCCGCGATCACGTTGGCGGCGCTCTTCTCCGCCATTCGCGGGAGGCCCGCGAGCTCCTCGGCGGTCAGCCGGTAGATTTCGGCCGGCGTGCGCACCCGCTCCGTGTCGACGAGCTGGTCGATCAGCTTCTCACCGAGCCCCTCGATGTCGAGCGCGTGCCGGCTCGCGAAATGCCGCAGCGCCTGCTTGCGCTGCGCGGGGCAGATCAACCCGCCGGTGCACCGCGCGATCGCCTCGTCGGGGAGCCGCTCGATCGCGGACCCGCATTCCGGGCACTGCGTCGGCATGACGAACTCGCGCGCGTCCGGCGGTCGCCGCTCGGGCAGCACGCGCACGATCTCGGGAATGACGTCGCCCGCCCGGCGGACGACGACAGTGTCGCCGATCCGCACGTCCTTGCGCCGGACCTCGTCCTCGTTGTGCAGCGTCGCGTTGGTGACGGTGACACCGCCCACGAAGACGGGTTTGAGCCGCGCAATCGGCGTGATCGCACCGGTGCGGCCGACCTGGACGCCGATGTCGAGCAACTCGGTGGGCATCTCCTCGGCCGGAAACTTGTGGGCGACCGCCCAGCGCGGCTCGCGCGTGACGAACCCCAGCTCGCGTTGCAGCGCGAGACTGTTGACCTTGTAGACGACACCGTCGATATCGAAGGGCAGCTTGTCGCGCGCGGCGGTCACCGATTCATAAAAGGCGATCAGCTCGGCCGCGCCGCGCACGACACGCCGGTGAGTGTCGACCGGCAGCCCGAACGCGTCGAGTGCATCGAGCACGTCCGCGTGCGTCGCGGGCACTTTCCAGTCCCGGACTTCACCGATGCCGTACGCGAAGAAGCGCAGCGGCCGTTGCGCGGTCATCGCGGGGTCGAGCTGTCGCACGGCGCCCGCGGCCGTGTTGCGCGGATTGATGAACGTGCGCAGGCCCGCCGCTTCCTGGCGCTCGTTCAGCCGCGCGAAATCCTTGCGCGACATGTATACCTCGCCGCGCACTTCCAGCACCGCCGGCGGCTTCTTCCCGGCAAGCCGCAGCGGAATCCCCCGGATCGTATGGATATTGCGCGTGACGTCCTCGCCGACCTCGCCGTCACCACGCGTCGCCGCGACCGCGAGCCGGCCGTTTTCGTAGCGCAGGCTGATCGCGAGGCCGTCGAACTTCAGCTCGGCGTCGTACTCGACGGGCGGCGCGTCGGGCCCGAGCCCGAGATCGCGGCGAATGCGCGCGTCGAACTGCGCGGCGCCTTCGGGCGTGGTGTTCGTCTCGGTGCGGATCGACAGCATCGGCACCGCGTGCCGCACCGGCTCGAACGCCGCAAGCGGCGCGCCGCCGACGCGCTGCGTGGGCGAATCGGGCGTGACGAGCGCAGGATGCGCTTCCTCGAGCGCGACGAGCTCGCGGTACAGCGCGTCGTATTCGGCGTCGGTGATCGTCGGCCGGTCGAGGACGTAGTAGTTGCGATTGTGCGTCTCGATCTCTTCGCGCAGCACGGCGGCCCGCCTTGCGATCGGTGCGGGAACGGCGGACGGCGTCCTGGCCGCGGGCACGAAGCGATCGCTAGGCGCTGAACAGCGCGAGCGCGCGCGGGCTGCCGGGCTCGATGTGCACGGCGCGCAGCGCCTCCGCGGCGTCGCCGACCTGCTCGCGGATCGTGGCCAATGCAGCGTCGTCGAGCGGGCGGTGATTGTCGTCGACGAGCTCGGCGCCGAGCGTCTTCGCCATGCGCTTGGCGGCGAGCTTCATCTGGTCGAACACGCGCACCGGCTCTGCGTTGCGCGCCACGTCGAGCAGGAACACCACGCCGTTGGTCGCCGTGAGACGCAGCGACTCGGCGGTGAACGCGTCCGGGCGCAGATTCTGCAGCGCGTAGAGCACCGCGCCGGTTTCTTCCTGCACGAACTCGAACCGGCCACCCGGCGCCAGCCGGAAACCCGCCGCTTCCGCGACGCCGCGCAACCGCGTGCCGGCGATCGACCCCGGATCGGGCTTTTGCACGGTGAGGCCGATCTGCACGTCGAGCTCGGCGCAGAGGCGATCGAGCGACTCGGCGCGGGCAATCTCTGCGGAGAGGTCGGGGGGCGTGAACGGTGCGGGCAGCGCCGGCGCGATGCCGCCGACGGCGCGAACGAAGTTGTCGAGTTGCGCGGGCGTAACCGCACCGTTGCGATCGGCGAGCAGCAGGCAAGCCACGATCTCCGCGAACCGGCCCGGAGTGTCGCTCGCGAGGCGCTCCCAATCCGAACGCGGATCGGCGCGACCGAACCAGCGCAACGGCTTGCCGATGCGCGCCCCGAAACCGGTGGCGAGCGCGGTCGCCGCGACCGGCGCCGCCGGCTGCAGCAGGATCAGGCATTCGATCTCGTGATCGGGCATGCCACCCGGTCGCGCCGCCGTCGCCGGCCGCGCCGCCGCGAGCGCCGCACCCGGGTCGGCTGGAAGGTCGTCGGCCGCCGCAGCGACGTCCTCGATCGCATGCGACGCAGGCGGCGGAATCACGTCGCCCGGGATCTCGAATGCGCTCTCGGATTCAGGGTCCGCGCGAAATGCGGCCACGCCTTGCGCGCCCGCGGCCGTGCCCGCGCCGAGCGTCGGCTCGACCCGCTCGGGCGCGTGCGTGCGCGGCTCGGGCGTGCGCGCCACGGGCGCGGCGCGGCGCTCGAGCTTCCGCATCTGCCAGCGGTTGAAGGCGAACACCCCGATCACCAGCAGAATGCCGGCGACGATGAGGCCGATCTGCAATGCGCTCACTTGGGGCCCTTGCTCCCTCAGGTGGCGAACTCGGTCTCGGCCGCGAGCTCGAGCGCCTCGGAGATGTCAACGGCCACCACGCGCGAAATGCCGGGGTCGGGCATCGTGATTCCGACGAGCTGGTTCGCCATTTCCATCGTGATCTTGTTGTGCGAGATGAACAGGAACTGCGATTCGGCCGACATGTCCTGCACCATCTTGCAGAACCGGTGCGTGTTCGATTCGTCGAGCGGCGCGTCCACCTCGTCCAGCAGGCAGAACGGCGCCGGATTGAGCTGGAACAGCGCGAACACCAGCGAAATCGCGGTGAGCGCCTTTTCGCCGCCGGAAAGCTGGTGGATCGTCGTGTTGCGCTTGCCCGGCGGATGCGCGATCACCTGCACGCCGGAATCGAGGATCTCCTCGCCGGTCAGCACGAGCTGCGCCTGGCCGCCGCCGAACAGCATCGGGAACAGCTTCGCGAAGTTGCCGTTGACGATGTCGAACGTCTGCTGCAGAAGCTCGCGCGATTCGCGGTCGATCTGGCGGATGGCCGCTTCGAGCGTCGTCATCGCCTCGGTCAGGTCACCCGCCTGCCGATCGAGGTAGGTCTTGCGCTCGCCGGCCTGCGCGAGCTCGTCGAGCGCCGCGAGATTGACCGCCCCAAGCTCGGTGATCGCGTTGGCGAGCCGCTCGATCTCGCCCGGCAGCGTGCGCGCGCTTCCCCACGCCTTCAGCGCCTCGGGCAGCGCCGCGACATCCGCCTTCGCCTCCGCGAGCTGCTCGGCAAATTGCTGCTCGGCGAGCACCGCCGCCTGCTCCTTGAGCTGCATCTCCTGGATCTTCGCGCGTGCCGGGTCGAGCTTCTGCTCGGCGGCAAGGCGCGCTTCGTCGCTCGCGCGAAGCTCCGCGGTCAGCGACTCCTGGCGCGACCGCGCCTCGGCGAGCGCCTGCTCGGCCGCGCCGCGCGCGGCGAGCTGCCGCTGCAGCGCCTCCTCGACCGGCGTCCAGTCGATCGACGCGCGCTCGCTCGTCAACTGCTCGAACAGCGCCCGCTGCTGCGCGACTTGTGCAGCAAGGCCCTCGCGGCGGCGCGCGTGCTCGGCGAGGCGATCGCGGCAGCTGCGCTCGGCAAATGCAGCTTCCTGCGCCGCGCGCTCGGCCGCCCGCAATTGCTCGCGGCTCCGCGCGAGCGCCACCTCGGCCTCGTTGCGCTGATGGCGAAGCACGTCGCGCGCGGCCATCTCGTCGTGCAGCCGCGACTGGAAATCGGCGATCTCGGTGCCGATCGCGTCGGCCTGGGCGCTACCCTGCGCGTGCCGTGCGGCGAGGTCCTCGCCTTCCTGCGCGATCTGCGTGCGCCTGCGCTCGGCCGCCTCTGCGGCCTGCCGCAATTGCACGAGCTCGAGCTCGAGGTCGTGGCAGCGCCGTTGCTGCGACGCAAGCGCGAGGCTCTCCTGGTGCCACGCCGTCTGCCGATCCTTGAGCTCGCTTTCGACGGTATCGAGCGCCGTGCGGGCGGCCTCGGCGGTAACCTGCGCGGCGCCGATGCGACCCGCGAGATCCGCGATTTCGCGCTGGCGTGCGAGGACGCCGTGCAACTCGTTGTCGGGTGCGAAGAACAGCACGCTCTGCGCGCTGACCCGATGGCCCTCCGGCGTGACGAACGTCTCGCCGACCGCAAGCGTGCTGCGATCGGCCAGCGCGGCCGCAAGGTCGTGCCGGCAGCGCACGCCGTACAGACCGTCGGCCAGAACGCGCGCGACCGGCGCGACGGCCTTGCGCACCTTCGCGATCAGCGCATCGTCGCGCTGCGTTTCCTGCGCCGGAACGTCCGCTCCGGCATAGGCGGCGATGCGCGCCGGGGGCGACGCGCCTTCCCGCACCCACGCGAGCGCATCGTCGAGCGCTGCAAGCTCGATCGCATTCAGGCGCTCGCGCAACACCGCCTCGAGCGCGTCCTCCCAGCCCGGCTCGATGTCGATCACCTGCCACAGCCGCTTGGCGTGCGTCAGGCTGCGAGCGGACAGCCAACCGTCCATGTCCTTGCCGTGACCGATCTTCGCCTGCAGCGCGCCGAGCGCATCGGCGCGCGCCTCGAGGTCGGCGAGCGCCTTGCTCGCGTCCTGCCTGTGTCCTGCCGCCTGGCGCTGATTTTCCTGCAGCGTCTGCACGGCCGACTGAAGCTCGCCTTGCAGCTTCTGCTTGCCGGCGAGCTCGGCGCTTTCCTGCACGAGCTGCTCCTCGACGGCCTGCACCGCGGCATCCTGCGGCGGCGCAAGCGACGCAAGCTCGGTGTCGAGGCGCTCGCGCTGAGCGGTGATCGCGGCGAGCGCCTGCGCCGCACTGTCGCGGCGCGTCTCGGCGACGCGCAGCCCCTGCTCGGTGAGCGCGATCTGCTGCTGCGACTCGCCGAATTTCCGCACGGCGTCGGCGACGGCCGCCTCCTGTGCGGGCATGCCTGCCTGCGCCCGCGCCTCTTCTTCCGCGGTACGCTCGCGCGCCGCGATGGCCGCCTCGAGCGTCTGGTCCGCCGCCGCCTGGTCGGCGTCGAGCGCGCTCTGCTGGCCCGCGAGCGCACCGAGTGCTTCGGTCAGTTGCGCGACCTGCTCGGAAAGCCGCGTCTCGTTCTCGCGCGCGAACGCGAGCTGCTGCTCGAGGCGCGTCACTTCCGCGTTCGCCGCATAGAACGCGGCCTGCTTGTCGTGCAGCGCATCGCCGGCAGCGAAATGCTGGTCGCGCAGCGTCACGAGCGCGGTCTCGGCATGCCGGACGTCGGCCTGCAGCGCCTCCAGCGCGACGGTGAGCGACCCGATCTCGTTCGCCGCGCGCTCGCGTGCCCGGGCGGCGTCCTGCCCCTTCGCGTGCCACAGCAGGTGCTGCGCCAGGCGATGGCGCTCCTCGAGCTCGCGGTATTGCGTCGCGACCTTCGCCTGCTCCTCGAGGCGCGTGAGCTGGTTACCCAGCTCCAGGCGGATATCGTCGACGCGCGAGAGGTTCTCACGCGTGTCGGACAGGCGGCCCTCGGTCTCGCGCCGCCGCTCCTTGTACTTGGAGACGCCGGCCGCTTCCTCGAGGAAGATGCGCAGCTCCTCGGGCTTCGCCTCGATGACGCGCGAGATCATGCCCTGCTCGATGATCGCGTAGGCGCGCGGACCGAGGCCGGTGCCGAGGAAGAGGTCGTGAATGTCGCGGCGGCGGACCGGAATGTTGTTGATGTAGTACGTCGAGTCGCCATCGCGCGTCAGCATCCGCTTGATCGACAGGTCGGCATACTGTCCCCACTGCCCGCCGATGCGGCCCTGGCTGTTGTCGAAGAACAGCTCGACCGCGGCGCGGCCAACCGGCTTGCGATCGCCTGCGCCGTTGAAGATGACGTCCTGCATCGATTCGCCGCGCAGTGCCGAGGCCTTGGATTCGCCCAGCACCCAGCGCACCGCGTCGATCACGTTGGACTTGCCGCAACCGTTGGGACCGACGATGCCGACGAGTTGGCCCGGCGTTGCAATCGCCGTCGGATCGACGAACGACTTGAAGCCGGAAAGCTTGATCTGCGTGAGGCGCAAAGGGGATCTTCGGTGACGTTACTTCGAAGCGAGTAGCGTGCGGCGCGAAGCGCGCCCGCGAAAAGTTGGCGAATTATAGCGGAGCATCGAGTGTCACGGAGATGCCGCCGCCAGCCCGCGCAAAGCCTGCAGGACGGTGGCGCGCGCCTGCCCGTACACCAGGCCGCGCCACGCATCGCTGTCGTCGCAGAACGACGCGCGCATCTGCTGCCGGATCGCTTCGGTCAGCGGTCTCGCGGCGCCGGGATGATTGGCGAGCCATTGGTCCGCCCGCAGCGCCTGCAGGACGCGCTCGAGCGGCTGGGTGCCGAATTCGACGACGATGCCGGTGTATTGCGCGCCGGGGCACGACGCCAGCGCCGCGTCGTAGGCGATGCCCGATCCCTCCGCCGACGTCGACGTGCCGTCGTAGACCGTCGTCACGTCGTCGCCGTACCACGCGCGATTGCGCGCGATGGCGGCGGCGTCGTTCGGTCCCGAATGAATGCGCTCGCCGTGTCCCCATGCGCCGAGGCCGGTGTGCAGGTCGATCCATGCAAGCCGCGCACGACCGGCGCCGTGCCGGCGCAGGATGTCGCGGAGAACCGTGTTGCTCCAGGCGGGCGCGTGGCCGGCGTAGAACAAGCCATCGGGAAATTCGCTCTGCCCGCGGCTGACCGCGGCCTGCATCCGCGCCGCGCCATGCCGCGCGAGATGGGCGCCGAGCGCCGCCGTGTTGTCCGCGGTCGGCGGCCACTCGTCCGGGACGAGCAGCGCGTGCACCGCCGCGTAGCCTTCGTTCCGGGCGGGCGCAACGCTGAAATCGCGGAAGTTGCGATTCAGGTCGACGTTCTCCTCGTTCGCTCGCCGCAGGTGGGAAAAGCCGTACGGATTGACCGCGTGCACGAACAGGATCGCGACGCCGCCGCGCGTGGCGGCCGTGACCATCGGCTCGGCGAGGAGCGCGATCTGGCAACCGGAGCCACCGAAGCCTTCGACGCCGTGCATCGCGGACGTGACGACCAGCAGCGCCCCCGCGTGCGGATCGCCGAGCAAGGCGACGTCGATCGACAGCTCTTCGCCGCTCGCCCCGCGCGCGTCCGGATGCACGTGACGCTCGACGGCGAGGTAGCGCGCCTGCGCCGCTGCGATGAAGCTGGCTCGCGCTTCCGCGTAGGTGGGCGCGAACGCGGCCGCAAGCGCTGCCGCACCTGGCGCACCATGCGATCCGTTCGCGGCCATGGCGCCGGCCGGCGCTAAGCCGCCGCGGGCATCGCGCGCTCGGCAAGCGCCGCGAGAAAACCCGCGCCGAGCGGAATCACGCTGTCGTTGAAATCGTAGCGGCTGCTGTGCAGGAAGCAGCCGTCGGCGGCGCCGCCCTGGCCGAGCCGCGCGAAGGCGCCCGGACGCGCGTTCAGCATGAACGAAAAGTCCTCGGCGCCCATCGACGGCTCGAGGTTGCGCGACACGTTCTCGCGGCCGATCAGCGCTTCGGCCACGCCGGCTACGAATTCAGCGTCGACGTCGTGGTTGACCGTCGGCGGGTACACGCGCTCGTACGTGAGCGTCGCGCGCGCGCCGAATGCGCTCGCGATCGAGCCCACCAGCTCGTGCAGTCGCCGCTCGATCATGTCCTGCGTCTTCGGCCGGAACGTGCGCACCGTTCCGACTAGCCGCGCATGCGCCGGGATGACGCTCATCGCGCCCGGGTTGCCGGCCTGCATCGCGCACAGGCTGATCACCGCGGTGTCGAGCGGGCTGACGTTGCGGCTCACGATCGACTGCACGGCGGTGATCAGGTGCCCGGCGACGAGGACCGGATCGACGGCGATGTGCGGGTGCGCCCCATGGCCGCCGCGGCCATCGATCACGATCTCGATGCGGTCGGCCGCCGCCATCGCCGGCCCCGGCGTGATGCCGATGCGTCCCGGCGGCAGCGCGGGCCAGTTGTGCAGCGCGTACACGCGTTCGGCCGGAAAGCGCTCGAACAGGCCGTCGTCGATCATCGCCTTCGCGCCGGCGTGCCCCTCCTCTCCCGGCTGGAAGATCAGATACGCGACGCCGTCGAAATTGCGCGTCTCGCGCAGGTAGCGCGCGGCGGCGAGCAGCATCGTCGTGTGGCCGTCGTGGCCGCAGCCGTGCATGCGGCCGTCGTAGCGGGAGCGATGCGCGACGTCGTTTTCCTCCTGCATCGGCAGCGCGTCCATGTCGGCGCGAAGCCCGATGCGACGGCCGCTTTCGTCCGTGCGTCCGGGGATGACGGCGACGATGCCCGTGCGGCCGATGCCTGCGTGGTGCTCGATCGCCCATTCGGTGAGGCGATCGCACACCAGACGCGCGGTGCGATGCTCTTCGAACCCGAGCTCGGGATGCGCGTGCAAGTCGCGGCGGATGGCGGTGAACTCATCCGACCAGCGACGGATGTGCTCGACCGGATTGGCGGTCGTCATGGCAGCTGGCCGGCGATGATGCCGAAACCTCCAAGCAGCGTCAACGGCGCCGACTTGGTCATTCGTCGGCGCGATGGCAGGCGACCGTTACGCTGCCGATCGTCCGCGGCTGCGGGATCTCTTCCGCGCAACGCTCGATCGCGCGTGGGCATCGCGCGCGAAATGCACACCCGGTGTGCGACTCGAGCGGCGACGGCGGCTCCGCGGCCACGACCGTTGCCCGCGTGCGCCGCGCGCGCTCCAGGCTCGGCGTGCTCGCCAGCAGCGCCTGCGTGTACGGATGCAGCGGCTGCGCGAAAATCGCCGCCTTCGGTCCCTGCTCGACGGCCTTGCCGAGGTACATCACCATCACGGTGTCGGCGATATGGCGCACGACCTGCAGGTTGTGCGCGATGAACAGGTAGGCGATGCCGAGCTCCTGCTGCAGGTCGAGCAGCAAGTTCAGCACCTGTGCCTGGATCGAGACGTCGAGCGCGGAGATCGGCTCGTCCGCGACGACGAGCCGCGGACCCAGCATCAGCGCGCGCGCGACCGCGATCCGTTGCCGCTGGCCTCCCGAAAACATGTGCGGGTAGCGGCCGTAGTGCTCGCGACGCAGCCCGACCTTTTTCATCATCGCGAGTGCGTGCGCGCGCCGCTCGGAAGCGGCGCCGCGGCGGTGAATCGCGAGCGGCTCCTCGAGCAGCGCGCCGACGGTGCGCCGCGGATTCAGCGACGCATAGGGATTCTGGAACACCATCTGCACCTGCGGCCGCAACCGCTTCCGAAGCGCGCGGTTGGCGTGTGCAACGTCCGCGCCGTCGAGCAGCAGCGCGCCGGCCGTCGGTGTCTCGATCATCGTCACCTGCCGCGCGAGCGTCGATTTGCCGCAGCCGGACTCGCCGACGACGGCGAGCGTTTGCGATGGCGCGAGTGAGAACGACACGCCGTCCAGCGCACGCACGAGCGCGGTGCCGCGCAGCAGGCCTCGCGATAGGTGATAGTGGCGCATGAGATCGCGCGCCTCGAGCAGTGGTGAAAGTCGGGGGGACATTGGCTCGGCCGTCATTACTTTGGGCTCAGCGATCACTGGGGCCGGCGTTCGCCCTCGCGAGCGGAAAATGACAACGGACCGCGCGCGCCGCGTCGCCTGCGAGCGCGGGCCGCGTCGCGAAGCATCGTGCGGCGGCGTACGAGCAGCGCGGGGCGAGCAGGCAGCCGGCCGGGCGATCGAAGACGCCCGGCACGACGCCGGGTATCGTGCGCAGGCGCGCCCGGTCCACGTTGTGCTCGGGCAGCGCGTCGAGCAGCGCCTGCGTGTAAGGATGCCGCGGCGACTCGAAGATCCCTGGCACCTCGCCCGTCTCCATCACCTGGCCTGCGTACATCACGACGACGCGATCGGCCGTTTCGGCCACGACGGCGAGATCGTGCGTGATCAGCAGGATGGCCATCGTGTGCTCCTGCCGCAGACGCGTGAGCAGCACCAGCACCTGTGCCTGCACGGTGACGTCGAGCGCCGTCGTCGGCTCGTCGGCGATCAGCAGCTGCGGCCGGCCGGCGAGCGCAATCGCGATCATCACGCGCTGCGCCATGCCGCCCGACAACTGATGCGGATAGGCGCGAAGGCGCGCGACCGGATCGGCGATCTCGACCTCGCGCAGCAACGCAAGCGCGCGGGCGCGCCGCGCCGCAGCGCTCGTGCGCTCCTCGCGATTGCCGGACAACCGCAGCGCCTCGTCGAGCTGATAGCCAACGGTGTAGCAGGGATCGAGGCTCGTCAGCGGATCCTGGAAGATCATGCCGATGCCGCGGCCCGCGAGCGAGCGGCGCTCGGATGCGGATGCGGCGATCAGATCGCGGCCGGCGAACGTCATCCGATCCGCGCGCACGCGGCCCGGATCGTCGATCAGGTTCATCAGCGCGAGCGCGGTGACGCTCTTGCCCGATCCGGATTCGCCTACGAGACCGACGATCTCTCCCGGCTCGATCGTCAGGTCGACGCCCTCGACTGCGATGATCGGGTGCGCGGGCGGGCCGAACTCGACGCGCAGGTTCGCGATATCGATGAGCGGTGCGTGCGACCGCGCCGGGGCAGCAGCGGACATCATCGTGGCCGCCGCGCTCATGACCGGCGCAGCTTCGGATCGAGCGCGTCGCGCAACCCGTCGCCCGTCAGGTTGAACGCCAGCACGGTGATCAGGATCGCGAGCCCGGGGAACGTCACGACCCAGGGCGCGCGCTGGATGAACTCGAGCGCGGATGCGAGCATCGAGCCCCATTCCGGCGTCGGCGGCTGCGCTCCGAGCCCGAGGAAGCCCAGCGCCGCCGCGTCGAGGATCGCGTTGGAGAACCCGAGCGTGGCCTGCACGATCAGCGGCGCCGCGCAATTGGGAAGGATCGTCGCGAACATGAGGCGCAGCGCGCCCGCGCCGGCGATGCGCGACGACGTCACGTATTCGCGCCGCGCCTCCGCGATCACGGCGGCGCGCGCGAGCCGAACGTAATGCGGCAGCAGCACGATCGCGATCGCGTACATCGCGTTGACGAGCCCCGGGCCGAGGATCGCCACCACCGCGATGGCGAGGAGCAGGCTCGGCAGCGCGAGCATGACATCCATCAGCCGCATGATCGCCGTGTCGACGATGCCGCGGAAATAGCCGGCGACGAGGCCCAGGATTGCGCCAAGCGTCAGCGAGATCGCGACCGAGATCGTCCCGATCAGCAGCGAAAGGCGCGTGCCGTGGATCAGCCGCGACAGGATGTCCCGGCCAACGGGATCGGTCCCGAGGAGAAAGCGCGACGTTCCGTCCGCATGCCACGCCGGCGGAGCAAGCGTGAACGTGCGATATTGCTCGTTCGGCGGGTCCGGGGCGATGAAATCGGCACCCAGCGCCAGCAGGATCAGCAACGCGACGAGGCATAGGCCGATCAGCGCGCCCCGATTCTGCGCGTACGCGCGCCAGAACTCGCGCATCCGCGACGGCGGCGACGGCTCTTCGGCATGGGCAATGGCCGCGGCACCGCCGTCGAGCGATGCGATGTCGCCTTCCGCCATGAATTGCGTTTCGTCGGCCGTGCGGTTACGCATGGCGGATCCGCGGATTGATCACGCCGTAGAGCATGTCGACAATCAGGTTCACGGTGATCACGATCGCCGCGATCAGCAGGATGCCACCCTGCACGACCGGATAGTCGCGGGACTGCACGCCGTGGATCAGCCAGTTGCCGACGCCGGGCCAGGAAAAGATCGTCTCGGTGAGGATGGCGCCCGACAGCAGCAGACCGACCTGCAAACCGACGACGGTGATCACCGGGATCAGCGCGTTGCGCAGCGCATGGACGACGATGACGCGCCACCGCGGCAAACCCTTGGCGCGCGCCGCGCGGACGTAATCCTCGCGCAGCACCTCGAGCATCGACGAGCGCGTCATCCGCGCAATCACCGCGAGCGGAATCGTACCGAGTGCGATCGTGGGCAGGATCAAATGCGAAAGCGCTGAGCGGAACGCCGCCATGTCGCCGGCGCGCAGCGTGTCGATCAGCATGAAGCCCGTCGTCATCGGCACGTCGTATTGCACGGCGATGCGCCCCGAGACCGGCGTCCAGCCGAGCTGGACGGAGAAGAACAGAATCAGGAGCAGTGCCCACCAGAAGATCGGCATCGAATAGCCGGTGAGCGAGAGTCCCATCACCGTGTAGTCCGCGGCGGTGTTGCGCTTGACGGCGGCGAGGATACCGGCGGGCAGGCCGACGACGACGGCGAAGAGCAGCGCGAAGAACGCGAGTTCGACGGTGGCCGGAAACAGCGTCGCGAACTCGCGCGCGACGCTTTCGTGCGTGGTCAGCGACGAGCCCAGGTCGCCGCGCAGCACCTGGCCGACGTAGCTCGCGTACTGCACGGCGAGTGGCCGGTCGAGCCCGAACTCGTGCAATAGACGCGCGCGTCGCTCGGGATCCATCCCGCGCTCACCGGACAGGTTCTCGACCGGGTCGCCGGGAATGAGGTGAATCAGCGCGAACGCCAGCAGCGTGACGCCGACGAACGTCGGCACGATCAGCGCCACGCGGCGCAGTACGAATCCGAACATCGCTTACCGGCAAGCGGTGTCGGAGGTGCAACCCCCCGACACGGGCGATTCAGGGCTGCTTCGCGAGATCGACGTTGTTGAAGTAGTGGTGCGCAGTGGCGTCCATCTTGTAGCCCAGGACCTCCTTGCGCAGTGGATCGAAGCGCACCGAATGCGCGATCGTGATCCACGGCGCCTCTTCCTTCACGATCACCTGCGCCTGCTCGTAGAGCTTCGCGCGGTCAACCTGCTTCGGCGTCTGCGCGGCCTTGATGATCAGATCCTCGAACGGCTTGTTGCACCAGCGCGCGACGTTGCCGCCGCCCTTGACCGCCTCGCAACCCAGCAGCGGCACGAAGAAGTTGTCGGGATCGCCGTTGTCGCCGGACCAGCCGAACATCATCGCTGCCTGCTCGCCGGTCTTGCTGCGCTTGCGGTACTCCGCCCATTCGTACGTGATGAGCTTCGCCTTCACGCCGATCTTCTCCCAGTCGGCCTGGATCAGCTCCGCCATCCGCTTGCCGTCCGGGTTGTACGGACGCGTCACCGGCAGGTACCACAGGTCCATCTCGAAGCCGTTGGCGTAGCCCGCCTGCGCGAGCAGCTGCTTCGCCTTTACCGGGTCGTACGGATAATCCTGCACCGCATTGTTGTAGCCCCACAGGATCGGCGGAATCGGATTCTTCGCGACCTGGCCGTTGCCCTGGTACACGGCCTTCAGTATCGCCTCCTTGTTGGTCGCGAGGTTGAGCGCCTGCCGCACGAGCTTGTTGTCGAACGGCTTCTTCTCGACGTTGAACGCGACGTAGCCGATGTTCAAGCCTTCCTTCTGCTGGATCGTAAGCTGTGGATCCTTGCGCATCTCGTCAAGGTCGGCGGGCTTCGGGAATGCCATCACGTGGCATTCGCCGGTCTTGAGCTTCGCGTAGCGCGCGGTCGCGTCGCGCGTGATCGAATAGACGAGGTTGTCGATTTTCGGTCGGCCCTTCCAGTGCTTGTCGAACGCCTTGTAGCGGATCGTCGCGTCCTTCTGATAGCTCACGAACTCGAACGGCCCCGTCCCGATCGGATAGACGTCCGCGGCGTTCGGCGTGCCCTTCTTCAGCATCGCCTCGAAATATTCCTTCGACAGGATCGACGCGAAGTCCATCGCCATGTCGGCGAGGAACGGCGCCTCGGGTCGCTTGAGCGCGTAGCGCACCGTGTAGTCGTCGATCTTCTCGACCTTGTCGACGATGTTCTTCATGCCCATGTCGTCGAAGTACGCGTACGTCTGCCCCGCGGTGAATTTGTGGAACGGATGGTTGTCGTCGGCCATCCGGTACCACGAGAACAACACGTCGTCGGCGTTGAAATCGCGAGATGGCTTGAAGTTCGCGTTGCTGTGGAACTTGACGCCCTTGCGCAGCTTGAACGTATACGTCTTCCCGTCGGGCGAAACGGTCCACGATTCGGCGAGCGCAGGCACGATGTTGGTCGTGCCGATCTCGAACTCGACCAGCCGGTTGAACATCGGCACCGACACCGCGTCGAACGTGGTGCCCGTGCTGAAGAATTGCGGCTGGAAGCCTTCGGGACTACCTTCTGAGCAGTAGACGAGCGTGCCCTTTGCAAGGGCGGGGGCCGCGACGAGCGCGGACAACGCGAGCGCGGCAAGCGCGCCGGCGCGCAGGCGGAATTGATCGGGGGTCGGCATGGCAAACCTCAGGAGGGGGCGCGGCGACAAAGCGCCACGGGGGCAGGCATGCTAGCCGACGGCGTTCCCCGCGGCAATGGCCCGGCGGCGCGCCGCCCGCGTGGCGTAAAGGCAGATCCCCGCTGCGACGGAAACGTTGAGGCTTTCGACGGCGCCCGAGAGCGGAATGCCGACCAGCCGATCGCAGGTCTCGCGCGTGAGGCGCCGCAACCCCTGCCCTTCGGCGCCCAGCACCCACACAATCGGCCCGGTGACGTCCGCCTCGAACAGACTTTCGCCGCGCTCATCGGCGCCGACGATCCACAGGCCGCGCTCCTTCATCTGCGTCAACGTGCGTGCGAGATTGGTTACCGCGATCAGCGGGACCGTTTCCGCAGCGCCGGAGGCCGCCTTCGCGACAGTCGCATTGAGCCCCACGGCACGATCCTTCGGCACGACGACCGCGTGCGCACCGAACGCGTCGGCGTTCCGCAGGCAGGCACCCAGATTGTGCGGATCGGTGACGCCATCCAGCACCAGCAGCAGCGCATGCTCGGTGAGATCGGACAGCACGTCGTCGAGCGTTACGTGCGGCCGCTGCGCGTCGACGACGGCGACCACGCCCTGATTCGCGGCGCTACCCGCGATCGAGGCGAGGCGCGTGGCGTCTACGGCGTGCACGTCGATCCCCGAGGCCCTTGCACGCGCGACGAGTTCGCGCGCCCGCGCGTCGTTGCGCGCCGCATCGACGTAGATCGCCTCGACGGAATCGGCATGCTGCCGCAGCCGGGCGGTCACGGCATGAAAGCCGAACAGCGTGCGCGTCGTCGTCATGAAAGGTGGGAGTCGGAGGTGCTCGTCGATTACAAGACCACCAGCAGGCAAACATTCTAGGTCGTTTGCACCGCCGGAGCGCCCGGTGTGCCAGAATCCGGGCCGCCGCGCCGCACCACCTTTCCCGATCACCGTCTGCCGACAACTCCGATGGCCGAAGACTTCCGCCAATTCGTCGAATCGATGCTGCTGTCCCTGGCCGCGCTTCTGCCCATCGTGAATCCGCTCGGCGCGGCGCCCGTCTATCTCGCCAAGACGGTCGACCTGACGCCGGCGGAGCACGCTTACCTGTCGCGGCGCGTGGCGATCAACTGCTTCCTCCTGCTGCTCGCTTCTCTTCTGATCGGCGCGTACGTTCTCGACTTCTTCGGCCTGTCGGTGCCGATCGTGCAGGTCGCCGGCGGTCTCGTCGTCTGCTCGCTCGCGTGGACGCTGCTGAACGAGCCCGACGAGCCGATCGAATGGGTGCACGACGCGGCGAAGGCGATCACCCGCCCCGACCTGCGGACGCGGGCGTTCTATCCGCTGACGTTGCCGCTGATCGTCGGGCCCGGATCGATTTCGGTGGCGATCACGATCGGCGCGAACCAGTCACAAAACGTGCGCTCGCTCATCGTCAACTCGGCAGCGCACATCACGAGCATGCTGATCGTGGCGATCGCGATATTCGTGTCATTGCGCTACGCCGAGACGATCATCCGCCGGCTCGGCCCGACCGGGACGGCGGTGATGCTGCGCCTGTCAGCGTTCATATTGCTCTGCATCGGCGTGCAGATTCTGTGGAACGGCGCGTCGGCCCTGTGGCGGACGCTGACGCCCGTTTGACGACGCGCCGGTAGCTGCCGCTGCCTGGCGGCGTCAGGGAAAGCCGCTTCGATTCCGCTATAATGTCGGGCTTCGTGCCGGTGTAGCTCAGTTGGTAGAGCAGCGCATTCGTAATGCGAAGGTCGGGGGTTCGACTCCCTCTACCGGCACCAATAGATTGCTGGTGTATTCCTGCCACATAGGTGACGGTTTATACCGGAGACATGGGTAACACTTTCGCCTGGAACGGGTTCTCCCCGGTCCTAGGCGACATGTCTCCTCGTCGAAGAAACCCAGGTCGTAATGCATAAACGTCACGAGCCAGATGCGCTCGTCGACCTGCTTCACGCCGACGTTCTGGCCGGCGAAGGCATTTTCGACGGAACAGAATCCCTTTTCAAATTGATGCTCGCTCCCCGCAACCCAGACTTAACGTCGGCTTCGATCGAAAACGATCTCCGGCCGATTAGATCTGGCGCTTGCGGGTTCGGACAGCGCGACCAAACAGGCGGCTGGCCGTCTGCTCAGCTCATTCGCAAAATGGGTCGCCCCGCCATCCTTATAGGCACGGCCAGCAATCCGAAACGATCGTCGCAGGTAGGCAAGTAAGGTAGGGCAAAGTCTTACAAAAAAGTCAGTAATGGGGTCGTTGCGCAAGATTGGACACGCGTCAAAAATGCGGGGAAACCGCTTCCAAATTCCAGCCTATGGCACACGTCCTCGTGGTCGATGACATTCCTGATGTGGCCGACTCGTTCGCCGAGCTCTTGACCTTGTTCGGCCATGATGTTCGTGTCGCCTACAGCGCGCATGACGCCATGACGTGCACCCAGGCGCACGTGCCGGACGTCGCTCTGTTGGACGTGAGCATGCCGGTCGTCGACGGTCTCCAACTGGCTCGTCAAATTCGCCAGAGGTGGGGAGAGCGCATACGGCTTGTCGCACACACCGCCTATCCACGGGCGAGCATCGCTCCCAAGCTCGTGGACGCTGGTTTCAACTCGTTTGTCTCCAAGTCAGCGCAACCGTTGGAGCTAGCGTTTGCCCTTCAAGGGCGTCCAGGAACGTGGGATCTTCGGAGCGTTCTGGGTGATCGCCGTCAGTACAACCGGGTACGTTCCGTATCGCGTCGATCCGCGGACCTTGGCCAGCGATTCGCCGCGTGACCATCAGCCGCGCCGCTCCGGCCGCTACAGCCCCCGCGCCTCGATGACGCGGTAACGCTTCGGAGGCGGTCGGATCTCCGCAAATAGCTCCAACGCATCGCGCATCCGGTTGGAGTGCCGCGCCCGCGCGCACCAGCGGACGTACCGAAGCAGGAAAATTCTCACCAGCACCCGTTCGCTCGCTGTGATGTCGCGGGGCGTTCGCTGTGGGTGCACATGCAGCTCGGAACCATCGGTTACAGGCAATCGGTGCCGGGGCGGCCCGGGGTGTGGGATCCCATTGCCATAGCCTAACAGGCGGCCAGGCATGTCCGCTGGCGCGCCGCGTTACGTAATGCCACCGTCACCCGATTAGCCTTACTTCTCGTTTTTGCAATCAACAAGGCGTGCAGCACATCAAGATCGTGCCGACGTGCGGTGTCGATGAGCCACCAATGCCTATGTAGCATTGCCGTGCTTCGCACGAGTAAGAGCGGGCAATGCAGCAAATCAAGTCACTTAAAGGCGCTGTCGTACTTGTCGTCGAAGACGACGCCGAGATGTTGGCGTCCGTCACGAACTTAATCGCCAACGAATTAGGCTGTCGCGTGCTGAGCGCTCTTTCTAGCGCGCACGCACTGGCGATAATCGATTCCGGCGTGAAGGTTGACATCCTGTTTTCGGACGTCGTTATGCCCGGAATGGACGGCGTGGGGCTTGCAAATGTTGTTCGGGAGAAATTCCCGGCTCTTCCAGTCGTACTCGCCACCGGCTGGCTCCGTGCGATCGACCTCGCCACCGAGGCCGGCGCGATCCCCTTGATAAAACCGTATTCGCTCGCGCAGGTCGAAGCGGTGTTGATGGAGGCGTTGCGGAAGTAAGTTCTGCGGCATAGGCTGGCGGCCGCGCGCGCTGCGGCGGCGATCTATTGATTCGGAATCGTTCTTCACTTCATCGCCGTGCGTAGACCGCCCGCGGGCGGCCGCGTCTAGGCGCATGCTCGCACGCGAACCTCGCTAAAGCGCGGACCCGTGCGTGCGGTCCGCGCATGACGCGTTAGCGTAACGACTTAGTGCCGGGGCGGAGCACTCGTTGTGACAGCGCGTGTCGCTGGAATCGCGCGTGTCGCGGGTATCGCCGGCGTTGTCGAAGTTGCAGGGGTCGCCGGTATGGCCCTCGTTGCCCGAACCGCAGGCGTTGCACGGTGAGCGGCGCGTTGTGAGGACATCGCGTGTGGCGCTAAACGTGACGGTGCTGTCACGGTCGGAGGTGTAGCTCGGTTTGCCGGAACTCCGCGCGTCGCGGGCATCCCATCGGGGGGAATAGCTGGCGTGGCACGGGTGGCCGGTGTGGCGCCAAGCGCAGGCGTCGGCGGATCTGCAGCAAATGCGGTAGCGGAAGTCGCCAAAAACATAACGAGCAACATTATCTTGTGCTGGCCCATACATTCTCCGTTAGGTGGATGCGTACACACCTGCCTGAGAGAGCTTGGCTAAGCAATGACAGCACCCTTGCCGTTAAGACAACAACCCAAATCCGACGAGCGGAAAATCTCGAAGCTAAGCGATCCAGGAGACCGATATGTCGGATAGCGTCGGCATCTGTCCGCGTCGTCCGAGTGACGCTTTCGACGGCACTCGAGCGCGGACATACTGACTAGCTTGAGACTCCGCAGCACGCGCTCCGGGCCGTTCTATGCGGCGTCGATCGGCGGCCTGCTACGCCATATCGCAAATGCCGATTCCACACACAGTCCCGCCAAAGTATCGACCTGAGTTCGCTGAACGGCGAAAGGCAGTTGTGGGATTTGGCGGGGTGCAAATCGATGCGGCCGCGGGCCGGCGGGCGAGCGCTACATCAGCCACCGCGGCCACTTCGCCCAATGAGATATCCAATCGCGAGCGCAACTGCAACTGCAGCGTAGGGGCGAGCCTTTATGTACTCAGCACCCGCTTCGATAACGTCGTTCGGGGCTTCCTTGGCTGCGGTTACTTTGTCGGAAGCCCACTGCGTTGCTGCACTGGCGCGTTCCGCAACGGCATTTACGGTTTCGTGAACCGAAACTCTTGCCGACGTTATAGCGTCCGTGGCCTTGTCCGCGACGCGGTCAGCTGCCGTTCGCGCTTGGTCTGCAGCCTTGTCGATCGGTGAATTGCTGGGGGTATCGGCCACGGTTCGTCTCCATGCATTTTACTAAAAACGGCGCTGACTCCACCATAACGTGGCCAGCACACCTGCAATAATTCCGCCCGCTACGAACGGCCAAGGATTATCGCGGAGGTACTTGTCGGCCTGACGCGCGTACTTCGCCCCCTCCCTGGCGCGCTCCAGCGCTGCCTGGGTAGCTGACGACTGCATAGCGGCGAGCTTATCGCTCACTTCACCGAAAAGTCTTGGGACGTTGGAGGTGTTGGCTTGCCGCTTTTCTAAGATTTCGCTCAATACCGCACGACCTTCCTCGACGAGTTGCCCGAAATCGTTTGCCAGGTCCTCGGTGCTCCGAGTTGCTCTTCTCTTCAAGTTCATGGGGTCCCCCATCGCACGGTTCCCCCGAACAATACGCAAGATGCGGGGCTGCGCTATAGGTCAAACGCTGATAAGCGGGTCAGCATCAGCGCTCTGGGTGCCGCATCGACACGCGCCCGCCCTGTCAAAGACAAACTATTGGGACGGTAATGCCGGCGGCGTACATCCTCCAGCAGCATGCGCAGACGTTCAAGGAGTTTCCTCCGCGCCAAGCACCAGCGGGGTTCAACGCAGGAGAGATGCTCGACAAGTTGCTGAAAGCGGCCGCTCGACAACGCTTAGAGATCACCGGCAACGATCGCCGGGCTCCTGATCATCGACGATCGACCGCAAGCTGATGCCTTCCGTGGCGGCGGCCCTCGCGGCTTCGATGCCTTCCATCAGATCCTCGACGTGCGGCGCGAGTGGGATGGATTGCGGATTGAGGAAGCGGTCTTCGCCTGCCATGCGCACCGTCGCGAGCACCTCCGCCACCGGGACTTCGGCGATATCGCGGGCGGGCAGGTACGCGGGCGGGTCGTCGTTGCTTTGGCGCAGCAGCTTTGCGTGCACGAGCGCATTGCATACGGCGTTCACGGCATACATCGGGACGCCGAGCTGGTGGGTGAGCCGGTGCAGAGTCCAGGGAGCGTTCCCGCGCACGAAGTCGGTTGCGATGGCGTGAACGATGGCGAGCGCGAGCCGCTCGCGCATGCGATTGCTCAAGCGAGGCTCCCCCGGCATGGCATAGAGATACTCGGGATGCTGCAGATAGAACGCGACCGACGCTCCGATGAGCAGCACGAGCCAGCTCACGTACAGCCAGATCAGGAACAGCACGAGCACCGCGAAGCTCGAGTAGATCGCGGAATACCGCGTCGACGTCGTGACGAAAGCCGCGAACGCCCATCCCGCGGATTGCCACAGGATGCCGCCGATGACACCGGCCGCCAGCGCCGGCGCGAAGCCCACACGCGTATTCGGCACGAAGCGGTAGAGAAACGTGAAGGCGGCAATCACCAGCACGTACGGCACGAGCTTGCTGACGGTCGGGACGAGGTCGCCGAACGGCTCGATGGCCAGCAGCCGCTGCGCGACGTCGGAATTGAGCGCCGTCGCCGTGATGCCGAGTGCCGCGAACACCAGAATGGGTCCGACGAGCACTGCGCTTAGGTAGCGGCTGAAGCGCTCGCCGAGGCTGCGCAACTGCGTGATGTGCCAGATGGCGTTGAACGACTCCTCGATCTTCTGCATCAGCGAGATGACGGTGTACACGAGCAGCACCAGCCCGACGACGCCGAGCACCCCGACATTCATGCGCGCGATGAACCCGACGAGCCGATCGGTGATCACCTGACCCTCTGCGCCGAGCGGCAGGAGCAGGTTGTGCAGCAGAGGCTCAATCTGGTTATGCACGCCGAACGCCTTCAGGACCGAAAAGCTCAGCGCGAGCAGCGGCACCATCGACAGCAGCGTCGTGTAGACGAGGCTCATCGTCCACAGCGTGAGCTCGCCCTGGAACACGTCGCGGAAGAGCACGCTGACGAGCCGTACGACGCGCAGGACACGCCGTCTCCGGGCAGGCTGACCGGCACTGCGCGGCGCCCAGATCGCAGCTTCGATCGTCCTCAGCCAGGCATAAGGTCCGCGCAGCATGGATCTTCGTGCGGACCAGAGGTGGGGGCTATTTCGCTTTCCGGTCGGGAGCGGCCCGCTTAATCATCAGCGACGCATTGAGCGCAGTCGCAAGCGCCGCCTCGCCACTGACCAGCGCGCTCCATTCGAGCTCCAGGCCATTTCGCTTCCCCTTGAGTACCAGCGTCATCCCGCGAGGCGTGATGGTCAGCGTGTAGGCGGCATCGCCAATCTCGATTTCACGTTTGAGGGGTCGCTCGAGCCTGGTCGTCATGTGTGGATGTGCGGGGTCGGCGTGCGGAACGGCGCGATACGACGGGACAGTTCCTGTCGCATGGGCGCATTATCGACAAATTCGCGCGAGGAGGAAAAGCGGAAACGCAATCGTCTCGGAAACGGGTGCGGTGTACCGCTGCTTCGGCATTCAGCAGCTTCGCGACACGAAGCGTCGCGGGGAAAGCGACGATACTTCTCGCTTTCCCCGGTTCTACGTTGCGAGCCAACGTGACGGGCGCGATCGAGCGGCCCACCATGCGCAGTCAAACTGCATGGTGCGCCGCGATCGGGGCAATACTGCCGCTACTTCTTCGCGGCGGCCGCCGTCTGCTGAGCTGCTTCGGCCTTCTTCTTCGCGGCGTCGGCCTTTTTTTGCGCGTCGTCGGCTTGCTTTTGCGCACGTTGCGCCTGCTTCTCGCCACCGGCCTTGTTCTTCGCAGCATCTGCCTTCTTCTGCGCGTCGTCGGCTTTCTTTTGCGCCCGCTGCGCCTGCTTCTCTGCCTTCTCGGCCGCGCGCTTCTTTTGGTCTTCCGCCGACATCGACGAGCGCGACGACGACATCCCCTTCATGGCGTCGGCATTGAGATCGCGCTGGGGGGCTGAAGATGCCGCACCGGTGGCCGGTGGCGCGGCGGCGGGTGCCTTTTCGGGCGTGGCCGGCGTTTGCGAAAGAGCGACCGTCGACAACGCCCACAAGAATCCTGCAACCGGCAGCGACCATTTGTTGCGCATGGCTGTCTCCTCGAGTGAATGGGGGCATCGGCCCGATGCGCTAGCGGCACCCGCGCGCGATGGCTCTGCAATAACGATTGAGTTCGGGCTTCCGTTTACGGCGCCCCGCAGCGGGTTACTTTCCCAACCCCGCCCCTCAGCGCCGTCCGACAGAAACTGATAACCCGCAATCCTTATATCAAACCGTACATGAACGCGATTGACATTCCTCGACACGCGCGGCCGCGCGCCGCGCATCCGCACTAACTACCTGATTTGCCGAAGCTTCGAGGAAGTCGACCTGGCTGGATCGACGCCGCCCGCAGCAGCCGCTTTCTACCCAACCGTCGCAGCCTGCTCTGCGAGGGTCGACGCTCGCCGTCATCGCGGCCCGGGAACGCGGTACAGATAGAGCTGGGAAAGGGCGAAGCCGGTCACGCCGAGCTTGTCGAGCGACTCCACGAGGATCGTCTTTTCCGGTCGCCAATCGGGAAACGGGAAATCGTGCACGACGATGCGCGCACCAGCCCCAAGCTCCGCGCGCAGCTTCCGCTCGACCTTGCCCATGATGCTCGGCAACAGGTAGATCGTCACCACCGTCGCATCGCGCATGTCGGTTGCGAACAGATCGCGCTCGTGGAACTGCACGCGATCGGCGACGCCCGCCTTGCTTGCATTTTCCCTGGCTTGCGCGATCGCCACGGGGTTGATGTCGACGCCAAGCGCGCCGCGCGCGTGATATTTCGCGACCGCCGCGATCACGATCCGCCCGTCGCCCGAGCCGAGGTCGACGACATAATCGTCGGGACCGACGCCCGCGAGCTCCATCATCGCGTCGACCACCGATCCGGGGGATGGAACGCCCGGCGCGACGACTTCCGGTGCCTGCGGCGCCTGCGCGCAAACGCCGGTTGACGCGAGCGCGATCGCTAGACTGGCCAGCAGTTTGGCAATGGGTCGGCCGCCGGGAACCATGTCGTTATCTTGACATGCCTGCGACTTTACTCACCGCGCATCCGCCGCGCGCGAACGTCGAAGCGCAGCTTCACCTCGTCCTGCACCTGGATGGCGCCGCCAACCACGGACAGCGGGGTGATGCCGAAATCGGTCTGCCGCAGCGCCAGCTCGCCCTTTACCGCGATCGCTTCCGGGCTTTCCGTCACCGTCAACGGCACTTGCATCGTACGCGTCGTCCCGTGCAACGCGATGGCAACGTCCGCCGCCGCGACGCCTGCCACGCGACGCACCGCGATCGACGCGTACGGATGGCGATCCGCCTCGAGCGTCTTGTCCAGCATGTTGCGCCGCGTTCCGGCGATCGCCTCGGCCGTCGGCTCCGTATCGAAGTGAGCCTGCCTGCGCAGCTCCGGCTCGTCGACGGCGAGGCGGTCGAGCGCAACGTAGAGGTCCGCGCGCCCGGTGTCGGACTCCACGTAACCGCGCACGTCGTGGCTCGCGACGACGTGATCGTGACCGAGGCGTGCAAGCGAGCCCGCGCGGCGCACCTCGACAACGACGATCGACGAAGCAGGGTCGATCCGGAACACGGGCCGGCCCTCTGCCGCCGCGCGCAGATAGGCCTGCTCGGGGAAGCCTTCCGGTCGCAGTGGCTCCCCCGGCGCACGCTCCGCGGGCTGCGGCGCGCAGGCGGCCAGCACCAGAACGGTCGCGCTTAAAACCAGCGCACCGCGCACAGCGCTTGGATCCGTTCGCGTCGCGGGCAGCGCGCGCGGCGTTGCCGAAGCGCGCATCACCGCCCGGCCGCGGCCTCGCGCTCGATCCGGTCGGCGAGCGCCTGGAATTCCGCAATGATCGCCTGCCGCAGCGCGTACTGCTCAACCCGGCCGAGCCACGAAGAGCGCGGCTCGAGACGTCCTTCGTATTCGAGCCGGACGCCTGCCGGCGCCGGCGAGAGCTCATAGCGGCTGTCGAGCGCGCGCAGCGTATCGGCCTTCGCGCTCGACTCGATGCGCGACGGCGGAAACTCGTCGACCTCGTACGTGATCTCGACCGGCGTGCGCGTGAACCAGACCGGAGCTTCGGCGGATTGCTCGACGATCGCGTGCCTGCCGCGCCGCTCGACGACTCGGCTTTCGCGCATGCCCGGCACGAATTCGGGATAGCGCGCGTAGTCGGTCAGCACGCGCCACGCCGTGACGGGATCGGCCTTGATCTCGACGCTTGCATCGATCACGACGATACCTTCGGCGCGATGCACGTCGATGGCGACTTCGGCGGCGGCCGCCGCGGACGCGATCGCGGCGAACGTACCCGCAACCAGCAAAAGGCTCCTGCGCGCGCGAGAAAGTTTCGGGCGCGTACGTTTCAATTGTCTCGATGCAGGCTGGGCGATCATTCTGTACGATGGGACCCTGCGGCGTATGCCGGCAGCCTGCCAACAGTCTGCGTCCGCCCGCATTCCCCCGGCGGCACCGAAGCCGTACCATTCGAGCGTCCGGTCACCGAGCGCGTGGCAAGCGGCTCCCACGATGGACGTCGAAGCTGACGTCGACCAACTGGCAGGCGTCCTGCCGCTGGCCGACATCATTCCGTTTCCAGACCTGGTGTTCGGCGGCGCCGTCCTCGTCGCCATGATGCTCCTCCACGGACTCTTCATCGGCCTCATCACACGCCACTTCTATCGCCGCAGCGCGGTACTCGCCCGGCGGAAACATGCCTTGCTCCGGCTCGACGGACTGCTCGCCATCGCCATCTTCCTGCTGCTGGCCCTGCATCTCGCCGAGATCGTCCTCTGGACCGGCGCGCTCGTCTGGTCGAAGCTCGTGAGCGACTGGCGCGTCGCGGCGTTCTTCGCCGCGAACACGTACACCACCCTCGGCTATGGCACGTTCGTCCTGCCGCAGGAATGGAACATGATGGCGCCGATCATCGCGATTTCCGGGCTCTTCACGTTTGGCTGGACGGCCAGCGTCCTGGTCGACTTCGTCCGCGCGGCCAACCGCGTTCGCCATCCCCCGCCCGACTCGCAATGACCACGCAGCCACGCATTGATGCTTAAATACGGCCTGCCATGAACGCTTCGCCGCCCCGCTACGCTGGCCCCCGCTCGCTCGCGGAATCAATGTCGGCATTCGCGCGCATGACCGGCGCCGACGCACGCTGGAATCCCGAAGGACTGCGCGAGGATTCGGAATACCGCGATCTCGGGCTCGCTGCGGCCACGAACGGCCGCATCGGCGCCAAGCACATTCGCGCACTGAAGCCGATGGCGGCGCCCACCGGCTGGCACTGGCACGACATGACGGCACATTACGTGTTCGTGCTGCGCGGGTCGCTCACGTTCCGCTTTGCCGGGGTCGAAGGCGACGTGACGCTGCGGGCAGGCGACGGCCTGTCCCAGCCGGCGGGCGTGCCGCACAACGTGGTCGCGCGCTCCGACGACCTCGAAGTGATCGAGATCAACGAGCCCGCGGAGTACGGCACATGGGATCTGACGGAAGCGCCGGAGCCCTGGCGCTGACGCCGGCGAGCCGGAGCAGCGCGCTCGCGGCATGGCTCGGCAAGCGGGGCGGTGCGCTGGCGATTTTCATCCTGTTGTTCGTCGTCTGGGAGGTCGCCGTCCGGCTGACCGGCATCAAGGAATACCTGCTGCCGGCGCCGTCGAAGGTGTGGACCGAGTTCTGGAAGCGCCACGAGATCGTCGCCGGCGGCGCGTGGGCGACGACGCATGAGATCGTCGTCGGGTACCTGCTCGCGGTGGTCGTCAGCATTCCGCTCGCGCTCGCCATCGCCTACTCCCGCTTCATGGAGCAGGCGGTGTATCCGGTAATCGTATTCCTGCAGATCGTGCCGAAGATCGCAATCGCGCCGCTGTTCATCATCTGGTTCGGATTCGGGTTCACGCCGAAGGTGCTGCTCGTCTTCCTGCTGTCCTTCTTTCCGATCGTCGTGTCGAGCATCGCCGGCTTCAAGAGCGCCGATCGCGACGTGATGGATTTCGCGCGCACCACCGGAGCCGGCGGCCTGCGGATGTTCCTGAAGATCAGCCTGCCGCAGGCGCTGCCGCACATCTTCACCGGTCTCAAGGTCGGCGCCGCGCTCGCGGCAACCGCGGCAGTCGTCGCGGAGTTCGTGGCCTCCGACAAGGGCCTCGGCTACCTGCTGTTGCAATACAACGGCCAGCTCGACACGCCAATGGTGTTCGCGACGATCGTGATCCTGTCGCTCATCGGCCTCGCCGTCTACTATGTCGTCGAGATCGTCGAGCGCATCGCCATTCCGTGGCACGTGTCGCAGCAGGCGAGCGCGCGCGATGCGACAATGTGAAGCGACGGATGGCGCGCGCGGCGCGCAACTCCGGATGCCAAGCGCCCGCGACGAGGCGCACAGTCACGGGTACTTTCGCAATGGTTTGACGAAGGAGGCATCGTGAAGCTCGTACGTGCAATCACTTTGGGCGTCGCGGCGCTCGCGCTCGGCGCAGCGTCGCTTTCGTCCGCGGCGGACAAGGTCTCGCTGCGACTCAACTGGTATCTGGGTGGCCTGCACGTGCCGTTCTACTACGGCAAGGACAAGGGCTACTACGCCGCCGAGGGCATCGACCTCACGATCAACGAGGGGCGCGGCTCGGCCAACACCGTGCAGGTGGTCGCGGCCGGATCGGATACGTTCGGGCTCGCCGACTCGTCATCCGTGATCCTGACCGCCTCCAAGGGTGCGGACGTCAAGAGCGTGATGTCGCTGCTCAACACGACCGGTTACTCGGTCGTCTCGCTGGCCGAGGCGAATATCAAGACGCCGAAGGATCTCGAAGGCAAGAAGGTCGCGGTGACGCCCGGCGATCCGCTCGGCCAACTGCTGCAGGCGCTCTGCAAGGCCAACAGCGTCGACTGCAACAAGATCAACATGATCCAGGTCGACCCCGCCGCCAAGGTCGTGACGGTGCTCGAGAAGAAGGCCGACGCGCTGCTCGGCGGCGCCGACGACCAGTACTTCCTCATCAAGTACAAGGGCGCGACGCCGGCGGCGATGCGCTACGCCGACTTCGGCGGCAACATCGTCGGCATGACGATCATGACGACCGGCGAGACGCTCAAGAAGAATCCCGACCTCGTCAAGCGGTTCGTTCGCGCCACCGTGCAATCGTGGGAAGAGACGAAGAAGAACCCGGGCGCCGCAGTCGACGCTGCGCTCAAGGCGAAGCCCGACCTAAACCGGCAATCGACGCTCGACCAGCTGATGGTGGACATCGACCTGCTCGACTCGCAAAACTCGAAGGGCCGCATCGGCTGGGGCGCGCAGGCCGATTGGGAGCAGACGCTCGCGATCCTGAAGAACTACCGCGACCTGCAAACCGACAAGGGCTGGACGACCTTCCACACCAATGAGTTCGTGCCTTAACCGTTTTGCAAACGGCGGGTGAGCAGGCGGAGCAGGAGCAACGTCGATGCGAGGTGCGGAAGCGCTCCGCAGCCACGATGGCGCGCAGGCCGCGCCGTCGCCGCGCGAGCACCCGGCGGCGGCAGCGTCGCGCGCATACGTCGCCGTCGCCGGCGTCACCAAGACGTACCGGCGCGCGCGGCGCGAAACGCACGCGCTGGCGCACATCGACCTCACGATCCGCCAGGGCGAATTCATGGCGATCGTCGGACCCTCGGGCTGCGGCAAGAGCACGCTGCTGCGCCTCGTCGCGGGGCTGCATCTGCCGACGACGGGCGAAGTCCACGTCGACGGCACCCGCGTCGATCGCCCGCAGACCAATCTCGGCATAGTCTTCCAGAGCCCGGTGCTGCTCGACTGGCGCACGGCGCTCGACAACGTGCTGATGCAGATCGAGCTCCGCGGAGGCGAGCCGCGCGTCTACCGCGACCGCGCACTGACGCTGCTCGACCAGGTGGGGCTCAAGGACTTCGCCGACCGCTATCCGTACGAGCTGTCGGGCGGCATGCGCCAGCGCGTCGCGATCGCCCGCGCGCTGATCCACGACGCGCCGCTGTTGCTGATGGATGAGCCGTTCGGCGCGCTCGACGCGCTGACGCGCGAGCAAATGCGCCTCGATCTCGAGGCGCTGTGGCTCGCAACGCGCAAGACGGTGCTGTTCATCACGCATTCGATCGACGAGGCGGTGCTGCTCGCCGATCGCGTCGTCGTGATGTCGCCTCGCCCCGGAAGAATCGAGCGCATCATCGACCCCGCGTTGCCGCGTCCGCGCGGGCTCGACGCTCGCCGCGCGCCGGAGTTCGTGCGCGTCGCGCAGGAGATCACCGACATCTTTCTCGCGCGCGGCGTGCTGCACGGCGCCCGCACGCCGCTTTGAGGAAAGACCAGGAAATGACCGCATTCAAGCTGCAAGGCATCGTTGCCGCACCCGTGCTGCCGATGCTCCCCGACCATTCGATCGACTGGACGTCGCTGCGCTCGTACATCCGCTGGGTCGCACGGCAAAAACCCACCGCGATCGCGATGAACATGGACGCGAGCGAGGGACCTTCGCTCGAGCCCGACGAGCAGCTCGAGGTGCTGCGCGTGTGCGGGGACGTGATTGGCGGCGCCGTGCCGCTTTTCTCCGGCCTGATCGCCGGCTCGACAGCCGCTGCCGAACGCTGGGGCAACGAACTGAAGCAGGCCGGCGCCGAAGCCCTCGCCGTGTTCCCGCCGTTTCCGACGTTTCTCGGCAATCCGGTGCCATCGGAAATGATCTACGCGTATCACAAGGCCGTCGCCGACGGCGTGGGACTGCCGCTGATCGCGTTTCAATTCCCCAAGGCGTGGGGGCCCGATTTCCCGCCCGAGACGCTCGCGCGCCTCGCGACGATTCCGCAGATCATCGGCCTCAAGGAAGCGTCGTTCGACACGACGAAGACGGTGGAGACGATCGCGACCGCGCGCACGCTGCCGCGCAAGCTCGGCATCATGACGGGCAGCGACACCTTCATCTGCGAGGCGATGGTGATGGGTTGCGACGGCGCGCTGATCGGCTTTGCCGGCACGGCAACGGCCGAGTTGATCGACATGTACCGGCGCGTGCAGGCGAAGGACTTCACCGGCGCGTTCGCGATCTGGGACAGGCTTGGTCCGCTCGCCCGCTACTGCTGGCGCGCACCCATCCGCGACTACCGTCCGCGACTGAAGGAAGTGCTGCAAATGCAGGGGCTGATCGCGCACGCGACCGTGCGGCCGCCTCAATTGGGCGTCGATGCGGACGAGCGCGCGGAGTTGCGCAAGCTGGCGGACGTCGCGGGATTGCTCGGCGAGCGCGCACGCGAGGGTACGAGCGAACGCGTCGAAACCGCCGCGTAGCAAACGTCGGCCGGACGGCGCCCGTCTGGCGCCGAGTCAGCGAACCGGCGCGGTCGTGCCGTAGCGCGCGAGGAAAGCGCCGACGCTTCCGCGCTCGCGCACGCGCAGCCGGCTGCACGACGCGATCGACTCGAGTGTCTGCGCGAGGTTGCGCTCGCCGCCGGCGTACGACGTGACGCGGCGTTGCCAGAAGCGGGCAACGTCGTCGCGATCGGCTTCACTGCACAGGTTCGCCGCATAACCCGGCCAGCCGCCCGGCGCATCGGCGTCGACGCGCGCGGCCAGCGCTTCGAAGTGCTCGACGATGAAGGCGTGCGGCACGCGGCTTGGCGGCGTGCGCGAAGCGGCGAGGCCAAGCGCCGTCATCGCGTCGCGAATGTCGATCTGCGGATCGAGCAGCAGGCCGAGGCCGCGCCGCGCCAGTGCCGGGTCACCGAACGCGTCCAGCGCGATCATCAGGTTGCGCCGATCGAGCCGGTTGGACGTGCGGCGCGCTTCCGCGAGCATCGCGTCGAACAACTTCGCATCACCGGTGCGTGCCGCGATCAGCAGCAAGGTGTCGGCGAGCCCGGCATCGACGGCCTTGCGGTCGCCGAGCCATTTACGCGCAAGCCGGCGCGCCTCCGCCGCCAGCGCCGGATCCTCGGGCGCCGCAAATCCCAGCAGCGATCGGCGCAGCAATTCCTCGTCGTCGCTCTCGCCGCGCCGCGGCGCGAACCCGAGCGCGCGCGCACGGGGCGCGAATTCGCGCCGTACGAACGTCGAGAACCGCGCCCGCTCGTCGTCGGACACGAGCTCGTCGCGGACGAACGACGCAAGCGCGATCGCGGCGACCATGATGTGCCGGTCGCGCGAGCGCGAGGCGGCGCTCGCCCATTCGAGCGCCTGCGCTCCCGGCACCGAGCCGGCGCGAACGAGCGCGCGCAGATCGTAGAGGACGCTCGCATATTCCGCGGGCGTCAGCGCGTCGCGATGGCGCGCAAGACGCGCCAGCAGGTCGGCGTCGTAGGCCGGCAGGTAATAGCCGCGCCCACCTGCGTTCGCGACGACGTATGCGGGGCAGGCCCGTCCGACGTCGAGCTCGCCTTTCGGCTCGGTCAGCAGCGTGCACGCCGTTTGGCTCGCGCGGCCGTCGCCGTAGCGTGCGCAGACCGGAATCTGCCACTGTTGCGCGGGCACGTCGTCGCCCTGCGCCGCATGCCGCCGCTGCGACAGCGCAAGGCGCGCGCGGCCCGGTGAGCATTCGAGCGCCACGCCGACTTCGGCCACGCCGTTCTGGTCGAGGAACGTCGCGAACGCCGAGCGCACCGGCCGCCCGGTCGCCGCGTCGAGCGCACCCAGGAAATCGTCCACCGTCGCATTGCCGTAGCGATGGCGCTCCAGATAGTCGCGTACGCCGCGCCGGAACGGCTCCTCGCCGACCCACCCCTCGAACATGCCGATGACCGTCGCGCCCTTTTCGTACGTGATCGAATCGAACGCATTGAAAATGTCGCCGCGCGCGCGGATCGGCTCGCGAATGCGGCGCGCCGAGGCGAGCCGGTCCTCCTCGATCGCGTCGCCGCGCGCATGGACGCGCTGTGCGCCGCGTTCGTAGCCGGGCTGCCATGCGTCGACGGTCTTTTCGGCGAACCACGTGGCGAACGCCTCGTTCAGCCAGATGTCGTCCCACCAGACCGGCGTCACCAGATTGCCGAACCACTGATGCGCGATCTCGTGCGCAGCGATGCTCGCGAGCGTATGGCGGAACGCCGGCGTCGCGGTACCCGGCTGCAGCAGGATCGGCGCGCCGTAGGTGATCATGCCGGCGTTTTCCATCGCGAACCGAACGCCGAGCGGAATCGCGACGTGGTCGAGCTTGGGAAACGGATGCGCGATGCCGAACCAGCGCTCCTCGAGCGTGAACAGCGCGGGAAACGTCCGGACGCCGAACGCGAGCGCGGCCTTCTGCCCGCGCGGCGCGACGAGGCGCATCGGCGTCGGGCGGCGACCGAGCGTCCCGGCGCTCACGGTTTCCCAATGACCGACGGCGAACGCGACGAGATACGAAGGCAGGGGATCGGTCGGCGCGAAGCGGACGACCGTCAATGTGTCCGAGGCATCCTCTTGTGCGACGACCCGCGTGTTCGAGACGGCTGTCATGTCGCGCGGGATGCGCAGTGCGATCCGCCACGTTGCCTTCAGCTGCGGCTCGTCGAAGCACGGAAACGCCTTCCGCGCGGAGATCGGCTCGAACTGCGTCATCGAGTACCACGCGCCGCCATCCTCGAGCGTGAAGATCCCGCGGGTCGAGTTGCGGTTCTGCGCTGCGCGATAGGCCAGCGTTATGCGATGGCGGCCGGCCGGCAGTGCCGGGTCGAAGGCAAGGCCGAGAAACTGGTCGCGGTTCGCCGCGACGCGCACGCGCGTAGCGCGGACGCCCGATGAGTTCAGAGATGCATTTGCGCCCGCAGGCACGGACGGACTTTCATCGACGCTCGCGTGCGTCACGTCGATCCCGTCGGCGTTGAGCCAGACGAACGGATGCGGCCGATCGAGCTCGACATCGATCGCGATCTCGCCGGCGGCCCACGGCTCGCCTGGGACGACCGTCAGCGTGACGTCGTACGCGAGCGGACGCGCCCCCTCCGGCAACCGCAAATCGGGCACTGCTGGTTCAGCCGCCGCGGCAACGTCGCCCGCGGTCGCGACCTGGCCATGCACGAACGCCGCGAACCCGACGAGTGCGGCGGCGGCGAGCCGCAGCAACGAGCGCTGCCGGGCCGCCCCAAAGCGCGAATTCGACCCCCGCGGGGGGCAGCGAAGCGGCGCAGCCGCAAGCGTGGGGGGGTCATACGCGCACGTACGCACGGACTTCCTCAGCTGGCCTCGGGCCCTCTCGTCACACGCGTCACCCACCGCCCGGTCAGCTTTTCCTGCACGGCGTTCTGATTGAGGCGTGCGTCGAGCGCGGGGAAATCGACGGCATCCAGCGGCTGGTCCTGGTTGAAGCAGGAGAACACGTAGCTCGTCCGGCCCGTCGCGGGATCGTGCTGCGGTTGCAGGCACTGCGCGCATACCTCTTTCATCATGCACTGCATCGGCGAATTGATCGAGCCGATCGCCTCGTGCCGCGGCGAAAGATACGGCGCAAGCACGTTGTGGCGCGCCCATGCGACGGCGGCCATCATCTTGTCGGAGCCGATCGCGATCACGCGATCGCATTCGGCGAGGGCGATCGCCTGCGAGCCCAGGCGCCCGCTCGCATAGGCGCGCATCGCCTCGACGATGTTGCCCACGAATGCGCGATCCTGCGGCCGGCCGGGCACGAAGCCGGGGCCTTCGTCGCAGCACCAGACGACGACGTCGGCGGCCGCCTCGATTTCCTCGATCTTGTAGCGATCGGCCATCCGCCGGTAGCCCGCGAAGTAGACGACGCGCGATCCGGCGTCGCGATACGCGCGCGCGATCGAGAACAGCACCGCGTTGCCGAGCCCGCCGCCGACCAGCAGCACGGTCCTCTCCTGCTCGATGACGGTGGGCGTCCCGGTCGGGCCCATCAGCACGACCGGCTCGCCGGGCGCGAGCTTCGCGCACAAATCGGACGATCCGCCCATCTCGAGCACGATGACCGACACGAGGCCGCGCTCGCGATCGACCCACGCGCCGGTCAGCGCCAGCCCTTCCATCGCGAGTTGCGTGTTTCCTGCACGCCGCGCCAGCGACTCGAAGTTCTGCAACCGGTAGAACTGCCCCGGCCGGAAGCGCCGCGCCGCCGCCGGGGCGTGCACGACCACTTCGACGATCGTCGGCGTCAGGCGCACGACACGCTCGACGCGCGCGCGCAAGCCCTCGTCGAGTGCAGTGATGAACTCGGCATCGGTACGAGCATCGGCCGCGCCAATGCGCGCAAGCATCCGCGACACGATCGGGTAGCCCTGCTTGGCGCTCGCCATCGCCTTGACGACGTTGCCGGAGAACGACGGATGCAGGTCGCCAAAGAAGCTCACGGCGCGGCCGTCGTCGCGAATGCTCGTCAGCACCGCAGGCCGTTCGGGCTTCGCGAGCCCTCGCACGGGCGTCACGCGCGCGCCGTCTTCGCCGAGCAACTCGAAATGCCTGCCGTCGAGCCGGAAATGCGCAGCATCCTCGCGCGCGAGCACCGTGTTCGGCTGCGTGCCGGCGGCCACCAGGATCGTGCGGGCCGGCAGCAGCGTGCGGCTCGATTCGAGCCATTGGCCCTCGGCGTCCGGCCGCCGCACCGAGACCGTGAGCCCCACGGCGTGGCCGGCCTCGTCGACTTCGACGGCGAGCGGCGTCAAGCCTTCGGCAAAGCGAATGCCTTCCTCGAGCGCCTTCTCGACTTCCTCGTGGTTCAGCGTGTACGAGGGGCTGTCGATCAGCCGCTTGCGGTACGCGATCGTCGCGCCACCCCACCCTTGCAGCAGTTCCGCGATGGCGGGCGCGCGGCCTTCCGCGGCCGCCTTCTGCCGCTCGGCGCGGATCGCGCGGGCGTGGGACAGGAATTCCTCGGCGATCAGGAACTCGTGATCGGTCCAAGCCGACTCGACCGCAGCGCACCCCTGCTCGGCCACCAGTGCCTCGTAGCGCGCGAGGAACTTCTCGACCTGCACCGGGTAGTACGCCAGCGATTCCGTCGCCGTGTCGATCGCCGTCAGCCCGCCGCCGATGACGACCACCGGCAAGCGCACCTGCATGTTGGCAATCGAATCCGCCTTGGCGGCGCCCGTCAACTGCAACGCCATCAGGAAGTCCGATGCCGTGCGCACGCCGTGCGCGAGTCCGTGCGGCAGGTCGAGCACCGTCGGCCGTCCCGCTCCTGCGGCGAGCGCCACGTGGTCGAACCCGAGCGCGAACGCATCCTCGACGTCCAGCGTTCCGCCAAAACGCACGCCGCCGTACAGCGCATATGCGGCGCGCCGCTCCAGCAACAGCCGCACCACCTGGAGGAAATTCTTGTCCCAGCGGACGGTGATGCCGTATTCGGCCACGCCGCCGAAGCCGGCCATGACGCGGCTGTCGAGCGATTCGGTGAGTGATTCGATGTCGCGGACGGGCAGGAACGGTACGCGCTCGCCCCCGATCGTCACGCCAGAGAGCGTGGGGTCGAGCGGCTCGATCTTGAGGCCGTCGATCGCCACGACCGTGTGGCCCTCGTTCAGCAGGTGATGCGCGAGCGTGAAGCCGGCAGGACCCTGGCCGACGACGAGCACCCGCTTGCCGGTGCGCGGAAGCGGCAGCGGCCGGCGCAGGTTCAGCGGATTCCACCGCGTCAGCAGCGAGTAGATCTCGAAACCCCACGGCAGCGCGAGCACGTCCTTCAGCACTCGCGTTTCCGATTGCGGGATGTCGACGGGATCCTGCTTCTGGTAGATGCACGCCTTCATGCAGTCGTTGCAGATCCGATGCCCGGTCGCCGCGGCCATCGGATTGTCGACGCAGATCATCGCGAGCGCGCCGAGCGCCCAGCCTTCCGCGCGAACCTTGTGGAACTCGGAGATCCGTTCCTCGAGCGGACAGCCGGCGAGCGTCACGCCGAACGGCGATCGCTTGTACGGATCCGCCGGGTCGACCGGCCGCTTTTCCGTCAGCCCGCGCGCGCAGGAATCCTTGCCCTGCTCGTGGCACCAGATGCAGTAGTGCGCCTGGTCCAGCGCGCCGGTGAGATCGGTGCCGGGATCGGTCAGCGCGAAGCCGTCGCGGTGCCGCTTGCCATGGCCCGCGGCTATTTCCAGCACTTCGACGCCGTTCTGCGCCACCGGCTGGACGGGAACGAGCCGCAGCATGTCGAGCTTGCGCGGCGCGCGGAACAGCACGCCGCGGCGGTGCGCCGCCTTGCCCGCCGGCGTATGGGACGCCCATGCGGCGTAGCGTTGCGCGAGATCGAGCGCCGCCGCATTGGCATCCTCGTCGTGCTGCCAGCCCGTGACCGCATCCGCGAACGCCCGCTCGAATGCCTGGACGTCGGACGTCGCACCGAGCAGCGGAGCGAGCTCTGCGCGCAAGTGCTCGCCGTCGAACGCGGCGGCTGCGTCGGCCTTGTACGCGTTCATCGCCTTGCGCTGCACGAACTGGCGCTTGACCGCGTAAAGCGGCGCGAGCGCGTGATGGCGTGCCTCGAGCGCCTGTACTTCCGCGGCGATGCCGAACAGACGGGCGAGAAAATCCTCGACGTGCGGTGCGAGCGCAATGAGAAGCGCCGACTCGTCCTTCACCGCCAGTCCGTCGGGCGCTACGCGCGCAGCCGCGAGGCGTCCCGCGAGTCCCGCGTCGGCGGCCTCGAGGTCGGCGAGAAACAGCGCGTCGACGCGCGCCGTTCCCCGACCCGTATAGAGATCCGCGAACGTGAGTCCATGCGGCGAGGCGAGCGCCGGCGAGCGCTCGGCGGCCGCGATATCGTTGAACATGAATGGGGCGCCGGACAAACCGCTTATTTTACCGGCTGCGCCCGGGCTACATAGGGCTGCATCGGCATATCGATATCCCGCTTCGCGCGGAGCGATTTGCTACCATCGCACGTCGCGGCCGCTCGCATCGCGCCGCCCGGCCGCCGGTGAGGCTGCCTTCGACAGGAGCTCGCATGCTTCGGTTTGTCGTCCCGCTCATCGTTGTCCTTCTCGCCGGCTGCGACTACGCCACGGGCCTGTTCGCGCAAACGATCAAGCTCGGCGAAATCAACGAGTACAAGCAGTTTCCCGCCTTTCTAGAGCCGTATCGCAAAGGCATGGAGCTCGCCGTCATGGAAGTGAACGCGGCGGGTGGCGTGCTCGGCAAGAAGATCGAGATCGTCTCGCGCGACGACAATGGCGTTCCCGGCGACGCCGTGCGCGCCGCGGAAGAGCTGCTGACACGCGAGAAGGTGACGCTCCTGATGGGCACGTTCGCGTCGAACGTGGGCCTCGCCGTGGCCGATCTCGCGAAGCGCCGGCAGGTGCTGTTCATCGCTGCGGAGCCGCTGACCGACAAGCTCGTCTGGGAGAACGGCAACAAGTACACGTTCCGGCTGCGCGCGTCGACCTACATGCAGACGGCCATGCTCGTGCCCGACGCCGTCAAGGCCGGCAAGAAACGCTGGGCGATCGTCTATCCGAATTACGAATACGGCCAGGCGGCGACGAATGCGTTCAAGGAACAGATGAGGGCACGGCAGGGCCCGGACATTGAATTCGTCGAGCAAGCGGTTCCGCTCGGGAAGATCGAGCCCGGCGCGGTCGTGCAGGCGCTCGCCGACGCGCGCCCCGACGCGATCTTCTCGTCGCTGTTCGGTCCCGACCTCGCGCGCTTCGTGCGCGAAGGCGAGCTGCGCGGCCTGTTCAAGGACCGGCCGGTGTTCAATCTTCTCGGCGGCGAGCCGGAATATCTCGATCCGCTGAAGGACGAGGCGCCGACGGGATGGTTCGTCACCGGCTACCCGTGGTACGCAATCGACACGCCGGAACACAAGCGATTCCGCGACGCATATCAAAAGCAGTTCAACGACTACCCCCGCCTGGGCTCCGTCGTCGGCTACTCGGCCGTCAAATCGGCGGCCGCAGCGCTCGCACGCGCAGGCTCCGCCGACACCGAGAAGCTCGTCGCCGCCATGCAGAACCTGCCCGTCGACACGCCGTTCGGCACCATAACCTATCGCGCAATCGACCATCAGTCGACGATGGGCGCGTACGTCGGGCGCACGGCCGTCCGCGACGGCAAGGGCGTCATGGTCGACTGGCGGTATGCCGACGGCAAGGACTACCTGCCGGCGGACGACGTCGTCCGCCGTCTTCGTCCGGCCGATTAGTCCCGGTTCACGCAACCCCGTGCAGAGCGGCCGGAACCACCGGCACGTTGCGCGGCGCTAGCGACGGCGCGTGTCGCTCGCGTCGCTCGCCGCCCAGCTGCTGAACGGACTCGCGTCCGCCTCCTCGCTGTTCTTGATCAGCGCCGGACTCACGCTGATCTTCGGCGTGACCCGGATCGTCAATTTCGCGCACGGGTCGCTGTACATGCTCGGCGCATATGTCGCGTACAGCGTCGGCGGTGCGCTGGGCGCGTACGACGACTCTGCGCTGGGCTTCTGGTGGGCGGCGCTCGCCGCGGCGGCGGTTGCCGCAGTGCTCGGCGCGCTGATCGAAGTCGGCGTGCTGAAGCGGCTCTACGCCGCACCCGAGCTGCTGCAGCTCACGGCGACGTTCGGCGTCGTGCTCATCGTCCGCGACGTGGCGCTCGCGGTTTGGGGACCGGAAGATCGCCTCGGCCCGCGGGTGCCGGGCTTCGCCGACGCAGTTTACGTGGCAGGCCATGCGCTGCCGGAATACGACCTGTTGCTGCTCGCGATCGCGCCGCTCGTGCTGATCGCGCTGACGCTGCTCGTGCGGCGAACCCGGTTCGGTCTCGTCGTGCGCGCTGCATCCGAGAACCGGGTGCTCACGGGCGCCCTCGGCATCGACCAGTCGCGGCTTTTCACCGCCGTCTTCGCGCTCGGCGCTGCGCTCGCGGGTCTCGCCGGCGCGCTGACGCTCCCGCGCGAGCCCGCGAATCTCGGCATGGACCTGGCCGTCATCGCCGATGCGTTCGTCGTCACCGTGCTGGGCGGCCTGGGCTCGATTCCCGGTGCTTTCGTCGCGGCGATCGTCATCGGCGTGACCAAGGCGCTCTGCATCGCGGCGGGCAACGTTTCACTTGGCGGGTTCACGTTCGCGCTCCCGAAGCTCACGCTCGTCATCGAATTCATCGTCATGGCGCTCGTGCTGCTGGTGCGGCCGTCGGGCCTGTTCGGCACGCCGGCGACGCTGCCGCCGACGACCCCAATCCCGGTCGAGCGCGCGCTGGTGACGCGGCCCTCACGGGGGCATGCAATCGCGGCCGGCGTCGTGATTGCCTTCGCGTTGCTGCTGCCGCTGGCCGGCGACGAATACGCGCTGGTGCTCGCGATCGACATCCTGATCGCCGCGCTCTTCACCGGGAGCCTCACGCTGATCTCGGCCACCGGCGGCATCACGTCGTTCGGCCATGCCGCCTACTTCGGCATCGGCGCGTACGCGAGCGCGCTCGCGGCGACGCACGGCTATCCGTTTCTCGGGTCGCTCGCGCTTGCGCCGATTGCGGCCACGGTCGCCGCGCTGGCGTTCGGCGCGCTGTGCGTGCGGCTGTCCGGCATCTACCTCGCAATGCTGACGCTCGCGTTCGCGCAGATCGTGTGGTCGATCGCGCTGCAATGGGATGCGGTCACCGGCGGCTCGAACGGCATCATCGGTGTCTGGCCGCCCGACTGGCTGGCCGGCCGCACCGGGTACTACACGGCCGTGCTCGGCGTCGTGACGCTCGCGCTCGGTGCGCTTGCGATCATCGCCTTCACGCCGTTCGGGTATGCGCTGCGCGGCGGACGCGATTCCGCGCTGCGCGCGAGCGCATCCGGCATCGACGTCAAGGCGCGGCGCATGCAGGCGCTCGCCATCGCGGGCGGCTTCGCCGGCCTGGCCGGCGCGTTGTACGCTTTTTCGAAGGGCGGCATCGCGCCGGATGCACTCGCGATCCCGCGCTCGGTCGATGCGCTGGTCATGATGCTGCTCGGCGGGCAGAACGCATTGTTCGGGCCGCTGCTCGGCGCGGCCGCCTTCACGTGGCTGACCGACGCACTCGGCCGCGCCACCGAATACTGGCGGGCATGCGTCGGTGTCGTCATCCTGCTCATTGTCAGCGCGTTTCCGTACGGCATCGGCGGCGCGCTCGCTGTCCTGCGGCCTCGGTTTCGGCGCACATGACCGCATCGCTCACCGCCATGCGCGATCAGCGCTCGGACCATGGTGCCGCGCCGCTGCTCGTCGTCGACGCGCTCACGAAGTCGTTCGGCGGGGTCGTCGCGCTGCGCGACGTATCGTTCGGCGTCGCGCCCGGCGAGGTGGTGGCGCTGATCGGTCCCAACGGCGCCGGCAAGACCACGTGCTTCAACGTCATCCACGGCGAGCTCGTCCCCGATCGCGGCGACGCGCGTCTCGCGGGACGCTCGATCCGGGGACTGGCGCCGCACGCGATCGCGCACCTCGGCGTCGGCCGCACGTTCCAGGTGGCGGCGACGTTCGCGTCGATGACGGTGCGCGAGAGCCTGGCCCTCGCGCTCGCCGCGCACGACGGCCGCGACGGCGCGGTGCTGACCGGAAAGCTCGGGATCGCTTCGCAGCGCATCGAGGCGCTGCTGGCGCGCGTCGCGATCGCCGACTTGGCCGACGCGCACTGCGCGGCGCTCGCCTACGGTGACGCAAAGCGGCTGGAGTTGGCGCTCGCGCTCGCGGGCGAGCCGCGCCTGTTGCTGATGGACGAGCCGACGGCGGGCATGTCGCCGCGCTCGCGCCGCGAGCTGATGACGCTCGCGACCGGCCTTGCGGAGAGCGCCAGCGTCGCGGTGCTGTTCACCGAGCACGACATGGATATCGTGTTCGCCTTCGCCGATCGCGTGCTCGTGCTCGATCGCGGCGCGCTGATCGCGGCCGGACCGCCCGCCGCCATCAAGGCCGATCCGCGCGTGCAGGCCGTGTACCTGGGGCGCGACGAGCCGCCGGCTGATCCGTCAGGCACCTGACGGGACGAGCCGCAGGGTGATCCGTCAAGCACCCGACGGGACGCGCCGCCGGGTCCTCACGTACCTGCCGCGACTCGCATCAGCGCGCCGATGGCGATCGCATAGCCCTGCACGCCGAACCCGACGACGATGCCGCGGGCAGCCGGCGAGATGTACGAGTGATGCCGGAACGGCTCGCGTGCGTGCACGTTGGTGATGTGCAACTCCACCACCACGGCGCCGGAGCCCTTGATCGCGTCGTGCAGCGCGACCGACGTGTGCGTGTACGCGCCGGCGTTCAGCACGACGCCCATCGTGTCCCCGGCGGCCGTCGCGCGGCCGGCCTCGTGGATCCAGTCGACCAGGTCGCCCTCGTGGTTCGACTGGCGGCACTCCACGACGACGCCGAGCCTGGCGCCTTCGTCACGGCACAGTCGCTCGACGTCGGCCAGCGTCTCCCGGCCGTAGACCGCCGGCTCGCGGGTGCCCAGCAGGTTCAGGTTCGGACCGTTCAGGACGAGAATTTTTTTCATGGTTCGGGAGCGGAACGAAGGTTGGGTCGACGTCAGTAGCGAATGCGCGAAACCGCACGCAGCACATCGGGCGTCGTCGTGGGAAAGCCGAAGAACTCGAGATAGGCCGGAATCATCTCGTAGAGCATGTCGGTGCCGACCTGCACCGGACAACCGCGCGCCGCTGCCGCGCGCAGCAGCGGCGTGTATTCCTCCTTCATGACGACCTCGCCGACGAGCGTGCCGGGGGTCAGGGACTCGGCGTCGAACGGCAGCGGATCACCCGCGTTCATGCCGAGCGGCGTGGCGTTGACGACGATGTCGTAACCCTTGGGGTCGTTCGAGCCCGTGCGCACGTCGAGCTGCGGATAGTGCTCGCGCAGCCGGTGCGCGAGCTGTTCGGACGCGTCGGCGCGCGTGTCGAATAGGGCAAGCGCCGCGACGTGCGCTGCCGCAAGCGATGCGGCGATGGCCGAGCCGACGCCGCCGGCCCCGACAACCAGCGCACGGGCGCCGGCCAACGCCCGACCCTTGCGCAGCACGCCTCGGACAAAGCCTTCGCCGTCGAACATGTCACCCGCGAGGGAGCCGTCCGGACGCTTGACGATCGCGTTGCACGCGCCCGCGACCCTGACCGTCGGCGTGACCTCGTCGAGCAGCGCGGCCGTCGTCACCTTGTGCGGCATCGTCACCAGCGCGCCATGGACGTTCTCCAGGCGGAATAGCGGACGCAGGAACGTCGCGTAGTGCTCCGCGCGCACGGCCATCGGGACGACGACGGCGTCGACGCCGGCCTGCTCGAACCAGGGGTTGTAAATCATCGGCGCCTTGAACGCCTCGGTCGGATAGCCGAGGTGCGCGATCAACAGGGTGGTGCCGCGGATCATCGAAGCGTTCCGTTCGCATGCTGCCGTCCGTTCGCATTGTGCCGCAACTGCTCGAGTTCGCCACGCCGGCTCGGCGGCCCGGCGAATGATCTACCATTGACCGAATGCAGCCGGAATTCAGCTACGCCCCGCTCACGCCCGCGGCCTTCCTGCATCGAAGCGCGCACGTCTTCCCCGACCGCATCGGTGTCGTGGACGGCGACACGCGCTTCACCTGGCGCGCTTTTCACGAACGCTGCCTGCGCTTCGCAGGCGCGTTGCGCGCGCTCGGCGTGCAACCGGGCGACCGCGTCGCCGTGCTCGCAGGCAATTCGCACGTGCTGCTTGCCGCGCACTACGCAGTACCGTTCGCCGGGGCGGTGCTCGTCGCCCTGAACACGCGGATCACGGCGGCCGACGTCGCGTATATCCTGGGTCACGCCGGAGCGACGGTGCTCGTCCAGGACGAGGACTACGCGGCAACGGCAACGCAGGCCGCAACCAGAACTGCGGGCGAAGTGCGCCTCGTGCGCGCAGGCGGCGCCGATGACCAGCTCGAGGGACTGATCGAGGGCAGCGAGCCGCTGTTTCATCCCGTCGACGACGAACGCGCGTTGCTCGCGATCAACTATACGAGCGGCACGACGGCGCAGCCGAAAGGCGTGATGTATCACCATCGCGGTGCGTACCTGCAAGCGCTCGCGATGGCGCTGCACATGGGATTGACCGGCGACTCGGTGTATCTGTGGACGCTGCCGATGTTCCACTGCAACGGCTGGTGCTTCCCATGGGCGGTGACGGCCGCGGCGGGCACGCACCTGTGCCTGCCGCGGCTCGACACGCGCGCGATCTGGCGGCATCTGCGCGAATCCGGCGTCACGCATCTCTGCGCGGCGCCCACCGTCCTGACGATGACCGCGTGGGCGCCGGAAGCGGCTCCGCTCGACCGGCCGGTGCGGATCGCGACAGGCGGCGCGCCGCCCACCCCCGCGCTGCTCGAGCGTCTCGCCGGCCTCGGCATGGACGTGACGCACCTCTACGGGCTCACCGAGACGTACGGCCCGTCAGTGATCTGCGACTGGCGCAGCGACTGGAGCGCCCTGCCCATCGCCGAGCAGGCGCGGATCAAGGCCCGGCAGGGTGTCGCCAACGTCATCGGCGAGCCGATCCGCGTCGTCGATGGCCACGGCGGCGACGTCGCGGCCGACGCGCAAACGATGGGCGAAATAGCGATCCGCGGCAACAACGTGATGCTCGGCTACTATCTCGATGCCGAAGCGACGCGAGCAAGCTGCCCCGACGGCTGGTTCCGCACGGGCGACCTCGGCGTCATGCATCCCGACGGCTATGTCGAGCTGCGCGACCGCGCCAAGGACATCATCATCTCCGGCGGCGAGAACATTTCGTCGGTGGAAGTCGAGCAGGCGCTGAACTCGCACGCCGCGGTGCTCGAGGCCGCAGTCGTCGCCGGCAAGGACGAGAAATGGGGCGAGGTGCCGATCGCGTTCGTGACGCTGAAGGAAGGCGCCGCCGCAACCGATGCCGAATTGATCGCGCACGTGCGCGAGCGGCTCGCGCGCTTCAAGGCGCCGAAGCGCGTCGTGTTCGGGCCGCTGCCGAAGACCGCGACCGGCAAGGTCCAGAAAAACGTACTGCGCGCCGGGTTGCGCGATGCGTGACCCAGGCGTGCAACAAGCCAACGGGAGACTTGCAATGACGGATGATTCACACGTGTACGGCGAATACTGCCAGCGCGACCGCACGATCCACCCGCCCTCCCTCGCGCCCGGCTACAAGACGAGCGTTCTCCGCTCGCCGCGCAATTCGCTCATCTCGCTGCAGAACTCGCTGTCCGAGATCACGGCGCCGGTGTTCAGCAACGACGAGTTCGGCCCTCTCGACAATGACCTGATCCTCAACTATGCGCACGGTGGCCTTCCGGTCGGCGAGCGCATCGTCGTCCACGGCTACGTATGGGACGAATTCCGCCGGCCGGTGAAGAACGCGCTGGTCGAGGTGTGGCAGGCGAATGCCGGCGGCCGCTACCGGCACCGGAACGACACGTACATCGCGCCGGTCGATCCCAACTTCGGCGGCTGCGGCCGCGTACTGACCGACGGCGACGGCCATTACGTGTACCGTACGATCAAGCCCGGCCCCTATCCATGGCGCAACAGCGTCAACGACTGGCGCCCCGCGCACATTCACTATTCGATTTCGGGCAACGGCTGGGCGCAGCGGCTGATCACGCAGATGTATTTCGAGGGTGATCCGCTGATACCGCAATGCCCGATCCTGCGCACGGTGCCGAGCGAGGCCGCGATCCGCCAGCTCATCGCCGCGCTCGACCGCAACAACGCCGTGCAGCTCGACAGCCTCGCCTATCGCTTCGACATCGTGCTGCGCGGCGCGCGCGCGACGTGGTTCGAGAGCCGTGTGCAAGACGAGCCGTCGATGCAACGGGAGTGACGCCATGGTGAACGAGCTCGACTATCTGAAGGAATCGGCGTCGCAGACCGCCGGCCCGTATGTGCACATCGGCCTCGCGCCGCACCAGGCAGGCTTCGACATTTTCGAGAAGAATTTCACGAACGTGGTCGCGCCGCCGGGCGTCGCAGGCGAGCGCATCACGATCGAGGGCCGCGTCATCGACGGCTCGGGCACGCCGGTGCGCGACGTGCTGATCGAGCTTTGGCAGGCCAATGCGGCCGGGCGCTACAACCACCCGGCCGACCGGCAGGACAAGCCGCTCGATCCGGCATTCCGCGGCTTCGGGCGGGCCTGCTCGGACTTCAAGACCGGCATCTGGACGTTCGAGACGATCAAGCCCGGCTCGGTGGCCGGCCGCGCGGGCAAGCCGATGGCGCCGCACGTCAATCTGTGGCTCGTGTCGCGTGGCATCAACATCGGCCTTGCCACGCGCATGTATTTCCCGGACGAGGCCGAAGCCAACGCGGCCGATCCGGTGCTGAACCTGATCGAATGGGAGGTGCGGCGCAAGACGCTGATCGCCGATCGCGAGACGCGCGGCGGCAACGTCGTCTACCGCTTCGACATTCACCTGCAGGGACCGCAGGAAACCGTCTTCTTCGACATCTGATCCTTCGAATTTTTCAGCGGGTTCTCGACCATGGCGATCGACTTCGAGCTTCCGGCCGACCTGCGCGACCTGCAGGCGCGGATTCGTGCATTCATCGTCAGCGAGGTCATCCCGCTCGAGCACGATCCGCGACGCACGCCGCACGGGCCGGCAGAGGAGCTGAAACGTGCGCTGAACGACAAGGCGCGCGCGGCCGGCCTCCTCTCGCCGCACGTCGCACGCGAGTACGGCGGGCTCGCGCTGTCGCACGTCGGGCGCGCAGTGGCGTTCGAGGAAGCCGGCTACTCGACGCTCGGACCCGTCGCGCTGAACGTGGCCGCGCCCGACGAGGGGAACATGCACTTGCTGGAAGCGGTGGCGACGCCTGCTCAGAAGGAGCGGTGGCTGCGTCCGCTCGCAACCGCGACGATCCGCTCGTGCTTCTGCATGACCGAGCCCCCGCCGGGATCCGGGTCGGATCCGTCGATGCTCGCCACGACCGCTACGCGCGACGGCGATCATTTCGTGATCAGCGGCTGCAAATGGTTCATCACCGGCGCCGAAGGCGCCGCGTTCGCGATCATCATGGCGGACGTCGAAGGCGCCGGCGCGACGATGTTCCTGTCCGACATGAATGCGTCCGGCATCGTCGTCGAGCGCTCGATGGGCAGTCTCGACACGTGCTTTCCCGGTGGGCACGGTGTCGTTCGATTCGAGGCGTTGCGCGTACCCGCGACCGACGTGCTGGGCGAAGTCGGCAAGGGCTTCAAGTACGCGCAGGTGCGCTTGTCGCCGGCGCGCCTGACGCACTGCATGCGCTGGCTCGGCGCGGCGCGGCGCGCGCACGACGTGGCCGCGGACTACGCGCGCAAGCGGACTGCGTTCGGCAAGCCGATCGGCGAGCACGAAGGCGTTGGCTTCATGCTCGCCGACAACGAGATGGACCTGCACGTGGCGCGGCTCGCGATCCGGCATTGCGCCTGGGTGCTCGATCGCGGCGGCCTCGCGCTGCACGATTCGAGCCGCGCGAAGGTGATCGTGTCCGAGGCAACGTGGCGTGTCGTCGACCGGTGCGTGCAAATCCTCGGCGGCCAGGGGGTCACCGACGAGACGGTCGTCGCCCGCATCTTTGCCGACCTGCGCGCATTCCGCATCTACGACGGCCCGTCCGAGGTGCATCGCTACAGCATCGCGAGACACATCCTGCGCGGCAGGCGCGGCCACGAGCCGGACCAGAACTGAGCGCTTCGGGCCTTCCTGCGCGCGAAACGGGCGAAGGATGCTGAACGAAAAGACCCTGCGCGAATTCCTGCGCGATCGGCTGCCCGGCGCGGATCTGCCGCTGTCGGTCGAGCCCTTGCGGGGCGGTCAGTCCAATCCCACGTTCCGCCTTCGCTTCGGCTCGCGAAGCTACGTCCTGCGCAAGCGCCCCGAAGGCGTGCTGCTGCCGTCGGCGCACGCGGTCGATCGCGAATACCGCGTGATCAGCGCACTCGCGAAGACGGATGTGCCCGTGCCGCGAACGTATTGCTATTGCGACGATGCGGGCGTGATCGGGACGCCGTTTTTCGTCATGGATTACGTCGAAGGCCGCGTGTTCCGCGATCCCGCGCTGCCCGAGCTCGACATGCGCGAGCGCGCGGCACTGTGGGACGAGATCAATTCGGTGATCGCGCGGCTGCACGGCGTCGACTATGCCGCGGCGGGCCTTTCCGACTACGGAAAGCCCGGCAACTATTTCGAGCGCCAGATCGGACGCTGGACGAAGCAATACCGGGCTTCGGAGACCGAGCGCATCGAGTCGATGGACCGCCTGGTCGAATGGCTGCCGGAAAACATCCCGCCCGCCGAAGACACGTCGATCGTGCACGGCGATTTCCGCATCGACAACCTGATCGTTCATCCTGCGGAGCTGCGGGTGATCGCCGTGCTCGACTGGGAGCTGTCGACGCTCGGGTCGCCGCTCGCCGACTTCTCGTATCACATGATGGCGTGGCGGCTCACGCAGCAGCAGTTCCGCGGCATGGCGCAGCATGACCTGACGCACCTGGGAATTCCGGGCGAGCACGAGTACATGCTCGCCTATTGCCGGCGCACGGGGCGCGAGGCTATCGACGCGCGCGACTGGGAGTTCTACATGGCATTCAGCATGTTCCGCATGGCCGCGATTCTGCAGGGCATCGCCCGCCGCGCCCTCGACGGCACGTCGGCCGATCCGGACGCACCCGAAGTGGGAAAGCGCGCGCGAGCGGTGGCGGACGTCGCGTGGAACCACGTTCGCCGCCTGTCCGACGCGCGAGGCTGAACGACGATGGAACTGACCCTCGCCGGCCGCAACGCGCTCGTCACCGGCGCGAACGGCGGTCTCGGCAGCCACTTCGCGCAGACCCTTGCGCGGGCAGGCGCCGGTGTCGCCCTCTGCGCGCGACGGCCGGAGTCGCTGGATGAAGTGCGCGACGCGCTACGCGGTCTCGGCGCGCGAGTCGAATGCATCGCACTCGACGTCACCGACGCCGCGAGCGTCGCCGCGGCTTTCGACGCCGCGGGCGCTGCGCTCGGGCCGATCACCGTCGTCGTCAACAATGCCGGCATCGCAGTCACCAAGCCGTTGCTCGACCAGACCGAGGACGACTGGCGGCAGGTCGTGGGCGTCAATCTCGATGGCGCGTGGCGCGTCGCACAGGCCGCGGCACGGCATATGGTCAAGCATGCGCAGGGCGGCAGCATCGTCAACGTCGCGTCGGTGCTCGGCCTGCGCGTGATCGCGCAGGTGCCGGCGTATGCCGCGTCGAAGGCCGCGCTCGTGCAGTTGACGAAGGCAATGGCGCTCGAGCTCGCACGGCATCGCATTCGCGTCAATGCGCTCGCGCCCGGATACATCGAGACCGGCATCAACCGCGCCTTCTTCGCGAGCGACGCCGGCCAGGCGCTGATCAAGCGGATTCCGCAGCGCCGGATCGGAACGCCGCAGGATCTCGACGGGCCGCTGCTATTGCTCGCGTCGGAGGCCGGCGCCTACATGACAGGCGCGATTGTCGCCGTCGACGGCGGCCATCTGGTCAGCTCGCTGTAGCGAAGGCGCGACGGAATCGCGCGCGCGAGCGTCTCGCGGGCACATTGGGCGAAGCATTACGCCGCAGCGCGTGCGAAGCGTTACGCAGAAACACCGGCGAGGCGCGCAAAGCCTTCGGCCAGGTCGGCGATCAGGTCCTGCGGATCCTCGAGGCCGATGTGCAGGCGCAGCGACGGCCCGCCGGGACTCCACGTTGTCACCGTCCGCGCGCGCTCGGGCCACGTCGGCACGATCAGGCTCTCGAAGCCGCCCCAGCTCCAGCCCATGCCGAAAAGCCGAAGGCCGTCCAGCATGCGCGCGATTGCATCGCGACCGACCGGCTGCAATACGACGCCGAACAGTCCGGACGCGCAATGGAAATCGCGCTGCCAAAGCGCATGGCCAGGGTCACCCGCCAGTGCTGGATACAGGACGTGCCGCACTTCCGGCCGCGTCGCCAGCCATCCGGCGACCGCGCGCGCGCTCGCCTCGTGCCGAGCCATTCGCACGCCGAGCGTGCGCAACCCGCGCAAGCCGAGGAAGCAATCGTCCGGCGAGGGCGTGACGCCCATGTCGGTCCACAGCCGGTGCAGCGCCGGGTACGTTGCCGCGTTCGCGACGATCGCACCGAGCAGCAGGTCCGAGTGCCCGCCGATGTACTTCGTGATCGCGTGCACCGAGACGTCGACGCCGTGGTCGAACGCGCGAAAGCCGAGCGGCGTCGCCCACGTGTTGTCGAGCACGAGCTTCGCGCCGCGCGCATGCGCTACTGCGGCGATGGCGGGGATGTCCTGCACCTCGAACGTGAGCGACCCCGGCGACTCGGCGAATACGACCTTCGTGCTCGCCTTGAAGCGATCGGCAATCGCGGCGCCCGCGAGCGGATCGTAGTACTCGACGTCGACGTCGAGCCGGCGCAGATGGTTGTCGCAGAAGCGGCGCGTCGGACCGTACACGGCGTCGGTGACGAGCAGATGGTCGCCGGGCCCGAGCAGCGCGAGCAGCGGCAGCGTCGTCGCGGTCAAGCCCGACGGCACCACCAGCGCAGCATGTCCGCCTTCGAGCTTGGCGAGCGCGCGCTGCAGGTCGGTGACGGTCGGCAGGCCATGCAGTCCATACGACAGACCCGCGTATTCGCCGCGCGACGCGCGCTCCAGATCGGCGACTGTCGGCAGCAGGATGGTGGACGCGCGAAAGACCGGCGTGCTGACGGCGCCCAAATAGCGGCGCGGGTCGCGGCCGAGATGCGAGAGCTCGGTCGCAATCCGGTAGCGCGGCCCATCGCTCATGGCAGATTCAGGGCGGCAACGATTTTTTGCACCTGCGTCGGGACATCGTCGCGGATGTCGACCACGATTGCATCGCCTGGCGGCTGGAGCGTCGCGAACTGGGTGTCGAGCAGCGTCGCCGGCATGTAGCGATGCTGCCGCACCGCGAGCCGCGCGGCGATCGTTTCCCGGTCGCCGTGCAGATGCACGAAGCGCACGTCCCCCGCCGGAGCGAGGCGATCGCGATACGATTGCTTGAGCGCCGAGCAGGCCAGGACGATTCCGGGACTTTGCGGCGATCGCGCGCGCAGCTCGGCGACGATGCGGTCGAGCCACGGCCACCGGTCGTCGTCGGTGAGCGGAACGCCTGCTGCCATCTTCGCGACGTTCCCGGGCGGATGCAGGTCATCTCCCTCGACGAAGGGCCAGCCGAGCATGCGCGCGAGCGCCGCGCCGGTCGTCGACTTGCCGCTCCCCGACACGCCCATCACGACGACGATCATCTGCTCGAGCGGCGAGTCATCGCTTGTCGGCGGAGACGACTGCATGGCCGCCGAAGCCCTTGCGCATCATCGCCAGCAGCCGCGCTGCGTAATCGTCGCGGCCCTGACTCGCGAAGCGCGCCATCAGCGCGAGCGACAGCACGGGCGCGGGCACGCCCTGCTCCACCGACTCCTGCACCGTCCAGCGACCCTCGCCGGAATCGGCGACGACAGGGGCGATGTCCGCCAGCTCGCGATCGTCGGCCAGGAAGCGCGCCGTGAGGTCGAGCAGCCACGAGCGCACGACGCTGCCGTGGCGCCACGTCTCCGCGATCGCCGCGACGTCGAGCGCGAGATCGGCGCGGTTGTGCATCAGGGCGAAACCCTCGGCGAGCGCCTGCATCATTCCGTACTCGATGCCGTTGTGAATCATCTTGACGAAGTGCCCGGCACCCGCGGGACCGCAATGCAGCCATCCTGCGTCGGGCGCGGGCGCGAGAATCCGCGCGTACGGCGCCAGCGCCGCGGCCGCTTCGGCGGTCCCGCCGAACATCAACGCGTAACCCTGGTCGAGCCCGTGCACGCCGCCCGACACACCGCAATCGACGTAGTGAATCGACCGCGCAGCGAGCGCGCTCGCACGACGCTGCGAATCCTTGTAATTGGCATTGCCGCCGTCGACGATCAGGTCGCCACGAGCGAGCATCGGCGCCAGCGCGTCGAGCGTGCGCTCGGTCACGTCTCCCGCCGGGACCATCATCCAGACGACGCGCGGCGAAGGCAGCGCCGCGACGACCGCCGCGAGTGAATCGACGCCGGTGACCGAATCGGCCGCGAGCGCGCCGCGAGCGTTCGGATCGGGATCGAAACCGGTCACGCGTACGCCACCGCGCGCAAGCCTGCGCGCCATGTTGCCGCCCATCCGTCCGAGACCAACGATGCCGATGTCCATCGCGCCAGCGTATCACGCGCTTCGCCGCGAGGCGACGAGCGCGGCCGCGACGATCAGCACGCCGCCGGCCAGCGTGCGCACGGTCGGTATCTCCTGCAGCAACAATGCCGCAAGCGCGATCCCGTACACCGGCTCGAGCGCCGCGACCACGCTCGCCGTATGCGCGGACAGCCGCTGCATGCTCGCGATGAACAGCGTGTGCGCGAGTCCCGTGCACGCGACGCCGAGCACCAGCAGCAGCGCAGATTCGGAAAGACTCGGCCAGCCGGAGGCGCCGCCGTCCCCGAGCGCGACGACGAGTAGCAGGCACCCGGCCGCGAACAGGTTCTGCCACAGTGCGATGCGCGTCGGCGTCATGTGCTCGACGATCCTGTGGTTGCGCACGGCGAGCCATGCGAACGTGAATCCCGACACGCAGCCGAGCGCCAGGCCGCGGAACGTGTCGTTCCCCCACGAGAAATCCGGTACGAGCACGACGAGGCCGAGCGCCGCCAGCAACGCCGGGACCGATTCGAGCGCCGATGCGCCCCGCGCACGGAAGCGCCGCTCGAAGAGCAGCACGAACAGCGGAAAGCTCGCGTACCCCAGCAGTCCCACCGCAACCGACGACACCTGGATCGCCGCGAAGAACGACACCCAGTGCAGCGCGAGGATCGCGCCGTTTCCGGCCACGGCGAGCGTCGGCCGGCCGGCGGACTCGCGGCGCGCGAGACAGACAATGGCGAGCGTGGCCGCGGCCACGACCGTGCGTCCGAGCACGATCGCCGTTGCCGGCAGCTCGATCCATTTGCCGAAGAGCGCCGCGAATCCGAACAGCGCGACGGCGAGGTGCAGCGATGCGAGCGCGGACTTGCGATCCAAGGCGTGGCGCGGAGAAGAGGGTCGGCGGGAGCGCGGCGAGCGTGGACGAGCCCGCCTGCGATGTCAAATCCCGCCGGCCCGGCGGCGCAGGAGGGTCAGGATGCGGGCCGCCGGAGGGCCGTGTCACAATTCCGACCTTTACCGCATTCCGTCAGGAACTCCATGCCCGTGCCCGCCGCCGCCGCCGAGACGCTGGCCGCCGTCCGCAAATCGCCGGGCAACCGCGTCAAGGTCGCCGTGTCGGACATCGACGGCATCCTGCGCGGCAAGTACATCCACAAGGACAAGTTCGAGTCGGCGCTCGAGTCGGGCTTCGGCTTCTGCGACGTCGTGTACGGCTGGGACTGCCACGACCAGTGCTACGACAACACGACGCTGACCGGGTGGCACAAGGGCTTTCCCGACGCGCTTGCCCGCATCGACCCCGGCACGCATCGCAAGGTGCCCTGGGACGACAACGTCGATTTCTTCCTCGGCGAATTCATCGTGCGCAAGAACGGCCGCGACGAGCCGTTTCCGCTCGACGGCCGGCAGGTGCTGAAGCGCGTGCTGAAGCGCGCCGAGAAGCTCGGCGTCATCCCGATGTGCGGCCTCGAGTTCGAATGGTTCAACTTCACCGAGACGCCGCAATCGTGGGCCGACAAGCAGGGCGTCGGCCCGACGCCGCTCACGCCGGGGATGTTCGGGTATTCGCTGCTGCGCGCGCATCACTCGCGCGAGTATTTCAAGGCGCTGTCCGAGGACATGGCCGCATTCGGCGTTCCGATCGAGGGGCTGCACACCGAGACCGGGCCGGGCGTGTACGAAGCCGCGATCATGTTCTCGGAAGCGCTCGAGGCCGCCGACCGCGGGCTGCTCTTCAAGGCGGGCGCGAAGGAAATCGGCGCGCGGTTCGGCATCATGCCGAGCTTCATGGCGAAGTGGAGCCAGCAATACCCGGGCTGCTCGGGTCATTGCCATCAATCGCTCTCCGACGGCAAGCGGAACCTGTTCCACGACCCGAAGGGCCGGCACGGCATGAGCAAGCTCTTCGAGAGCTATCTCGCGGGCCAGGTCGCCACGCTGCTCGAATTCGCGCCGATGTTCTGGCCGACGGTGAACAGCTACAAGCGGCTGGTCGACGGCTTCTGGGCGCCGGTGAAGCCCACGTGGGGCGTCGACAATCGCACGGCGAGCTACCGCGTGCTCGCCGGCTCGCCGAAATCGACGCGGCTCGAGACGCGCTGTCCCGGTTCCGACGTCAATTCGTACCTTGCCGTGGCGGCGTGCATCGCGGCGGGTCTCGACGGCGTCGAGAACAAGCGTGCGCTGACGACACCGGCCATCGAAGGCACGAATGTCGGCGCCGAGAACATCCCCCGCGCACCGCGCACGCTGATCGAGACGACGCACATTTTTCGCAAGTCGGAGCGCGCGCGCGACTGGTTCGGCGACGACTTCGTCGATCACTTCGCAGCGACGCGTGAATGGGAGTGGCGGCAGTGGCTCGACGCCGTCACCGACTGGGAACGCAAGCGGTACTTCGAAATCATATGAGCGACATGAGCATCCACGGATTCGCGTTTCCGACGTCCATCCGCTTCGGCCCGGGAGCGCGCAGCGAAGTCGCGCAACACCTGGCTGCCAACGGCCGCGCGCGGCCGCTCGTCGTGACCGACCGCGGGCTCGCGGCGCTGCCGGTCTTCGAGCGCTTCCTCGGTGAGCTGAAGTCACTCGCGACCGCGACGTTTTCCGGCGTGGCAGGCAATCCGGTGCGCGGCCAGGTCGTCGCAGGCGTTGCCGCGTACCGGGTGCACGACGCGGACAGCATCATAGGCATCGGCGGCGGCGCCGCGCTCGACGTCGCGAAGGCGATCGCGTTGATGGCGAGCCACCCGGGCGACATACTCGAGTACGCATGGGACCACCCGCAGGTGCGGCCGATCAATGCTCCGCTGCCGTACTTCGTGGCGGTGCCGACGACCGCCGGAACGGGGTCGGAGGTCGGCCGGTCGTCCGTGATCTCGGACGACGTGACGCACGTCAAGAAGATCGTCTTCTCGCCCGCGCTGCTTGCGAAGGCGGTGTTCGCCGATCCCGAGCTCACCGTCGATCTCCCGCCGGCGATCACGGCGGCAACGGGCATGGATGCGCTGACGCACAACGTCGAGTCTTACCTGTCGCCCGCGTATCACCCGCTGTGCGACGGCATCGCCATCGAAGGCGTGCGGATCGCGGCGGCCGCGCTGCCGGTCGCGGTGCGCGACGGGCACAACCTGGCGGCGCGCGGCGACATGCTGATGAGCTCGATGATGGGCGCGATCGCGTTCCAGAAGGATCTCGGCGCCGTGCATTCATGCGCGCACGCGCTGTCGACGGTCGCCGACCTCCATCACGGCCTCGCCAACGGCATCATGATCGACCACGTGATGCGCTTCAACGCGCCCGCCGCGAGCGCGAAGCTCGCCGAGCTCGCTCGCGTGGCCCGCGTCCAGGGCGGTGACAGCGGCTCCGAAGCAGCGCGCGCGGACGCGTTCGTCGCATGGCTCGCCAGGCTCAAATCCGACCTCGGCATTCCGGCGAAGCTGTCGGACCATGCCGCGACACGCTGCGTCACGCCGGACGACATCGCGAAGCTGGTCGAGATCGCAGTCGCCGACACCTGTCACCAGACCAATCCCCGTCCCTGCACCGCGGACGACTTCCGGCGCATCTTCGCCGCGGCGATGTGAAGCTCAAGCTGCGGCTTCCACGCCGCCGGCGCGAGCCGCGTCCCCTCGTCACGCCGCCGCTGCTGATCGGCGTGTCGGCGCGCATCCATCACCCGAGCGACCACTTCCAGAAGCTCGGCGGCGTGTACACGAAGACGCTGCACTATCTCGAGCAATCGGTCGCGCATTGGGTGATGTCGAAGAACGTGCTCGTGATGATGATACCGTCGATCGAGAGCGAGGGCCTGATCCAGCGCAGCGAGATGCGCCTCTACCACTACGCGGAGGCGCTCGACGCGCTGGTGCTGCAGGGGGGCGCCGACGTCGCGCCTCCCACGTATGGAGAGGAAGCGCGTGATCCGGCGTGGACCGGCGATCGCATGCGGGATCGCTACGAGATCGAGCTGCTCGAGGCGTTCGTGGGCAAGGGCAAGCCGGTGCTCGGCATCTGTCGTGGCTGCCAGCTCATCAACGTCGCGTTCGGCGGGACTCTCTACCAGGACATCGCGACGCAGATCCCGAACGCGCTCGGCCACCGCGACGTCGCGAAGTACGAGCGGCTCTTCCACAAGCTCGAGTTCGTGCCCGGAACCGGGCTCGCGCGGCTGTATCCGAACCGCCGCGACGCGCTGATCAACACGATCCACCACCAGGCCGTCGACAAGCTGGGCCGCGGGCTGATCGTCGAGGCGCTCGCCGTGCCGGACGGCATCGTCGAGGCGATCCGCTGGCGCGGCCCGAGCTACGTGGTCGGCGTGCAGTGGCACCCGGAGTTCATGTTCGGGCCGGACATCGGCGAGGCGCACCTCGACGGCTCGCCGCTGCTGAACGAATTCCTCGAAGCCGCACGCGCGCGCAAGGCGAAACGCTGATGTCCGCAACACTCTCGATAACGAATCCGGCCACCGGCGCGCTGATTCTTCGCGTCGCAGCCGACGGATCACGCGAAGTCGCAGCGCATTACGCGGCGGCGCGGGCCGCACAGCCGCGCTGGGCTGCGGTGCCGTTGCGCAAGCGCCTCGCCGCCATCGAAAAATTCCGCGAGCTCGTCGTGGCGCGCACCGAAGCGCTCGCGCAGACGCTGACGCAGGAGGTCGGCAAGCCGATCCGGCAGTCGCGCAACGAGCTCAAGGGATTGCTCGCGCGGCTGGATTTCTTTCTCGCCGAATCCGGGCGCGCGCTCAGGGAGCAGAAAGTCTTCGCCGATCCGGCGCAGAAGCTCGACGAGCGGATCACGCACGAGCCGCTTGGAGTCGTTGCCAACATCTCGGCGTGGAACTACCCGTATTTCGTCGGCAGCAACGTGTTCGTGCCGGCGCTCGTCGCGGGCAACGCGGTCCTCTACAAGCCGTCGGAATTCGCGACGCTGACCGGCCGGCACATCGCCGACCTGCTGCATGCGGCCGGCGTGCCCGACGACGTCTTCGTGCCGGTCATCGGCGGCGGTGCGACGGGCGCAGCGCTGCTGCGCCAGCCCGTCGACGGCGTGTTCTTCACCGGCTCGTACGCGACGGGCGCGAAGATCGCCGCGGCCGCCGGCCGGCGCATGGTCAAGGTGCAGCTCGAGCTCGGCGGCAAGGATCCCGTGTACGTCTGCGACGACGTCGACGTGAAGGCGGCGGCTGCCGCCGTCGCCGACGGCGCGTTCTACAACACGGGCCAGTCGTGCTGCTCGGTCGAGCGCATCTACGTGCACGAGGCGATCCACGCGGCGTTCGTCGACGCGTTCGTCGCCGAGGTGAAGGCGTACAAGGTCGGAGATCCCGCCGACGAGTCGACGTACATCGGCGCGATCACCCGCCGGCCGCAGCTCGATGTGCTGCGCCGGCAGGTGGCGGATGCGCGCCGCAAGGGCGCGAAGGTCCTGACCGGCGGCGCGGCGATCAAGCGCAAGGGCAACTGGTTCGCGCCGACGGTACTGACCGACGTCGACCATTCGATGCTCGTCATGCGCGACGAAAGCTTCGGGCCGATCATCGGCATCGAGCCGGTCGCGGACGACGAGGCGGCCGTCGAGCTGATGAACGACTCCGAGTACGGCCTCACCGCCGGCGTGTACACGCAGGATGCCGCTCGCGCGCGGCGCGTGCTGGCGCGCGTTGCTGCGGGAAGCGTCTACTGGAACTGCTGCGACCGCGTGAGCCCGCGCCTGCCATGGTCGGGCGTCAAGCATTCCGGCGTCGGCCTCACGCTTTCCACGATGGGCATCCAGACGTTCACGCGGCCGAAGGCGTGGCATCTGCGCACCGGGGTTCAATAGTCGTCTTGACGTGAAGCGTGACCTCTTCGTGAACCGAACAATCGGCCAATTCCGTCGGTGCCGTGCGCGGGGATCTCCTCTCCCGTTGAAGGGAGAGCCACGCTGCTTCATCTTGCAACGGCCGCGCTTGTCGAAAGTCGCGCTCCGACCCACAGCGGTCATTGAGTCGCATCTTTTCAAAGCGCTGAGACGCGCTGCACTACCCAGCAACTCGCGATCCCCCCAATGGCATAGGGAGACACGCGCCATAGCCATTCCGGCGCCGTGAACTCCCACCAGCGCGACACCCTTTGGCCAACGGCGACGATCGCAAACACCACGGCGATGAACAACAGCTGACCGATCTCCACGCCGACGTTGAAGAACAACAGCGCGGTCGGGATCGAAGCCTGCGGTAAGCCGACTTCGGCGAGCGCGCCTGCAAACCCAAGGCCGTGCAGCAGGCCGAATATGAAGGCGACGGTCCATGGATAGCGCTCGGTCAGACCGGACCGGCCCTCTCTTCCGTGAACGATCTCGCTAGCCACGAACACAATCGAAAGCGCGATCATCGCCTCCACCAAGGGTCCCGGAACTTGTACCCAGCCGAGGGTTGCCGCGAACAGCGTCATGCTGTGTGCAACCGTGAACGCGGTGACGGTAGCGATGAGACGCCGCTTCCCCCGTACGAGCAGCAGGAGTGCCAGGACGAACAGCAGATGGTCGAAGCCGGTCAGAATGTGTTCGATGCCGAGCACCGTGTACGTCCCGATGACCTCGAACGGGCCAGGGCTTGCGGTCACGATGAACCGTGGCCCGACCGGCAGCACACGTCCGAGCTGCACGGTTCCATCGCTACGCTCCACACGAACGAGCACGTCGATCGGGCTCGCCGAAAGGTCGGGGAACCCGATGTCCTTGCCCGCGAGCCCACCCTCGACCGCGACCCGCCAGCGCAGCGCGGTGGCACCCGTTGCATAGCTGCTACGCACAGGCGTGAGCGCCTGCGTGTGGTCCGGAAAGACCGGACGTACTTTCATCGCAGTCGTCTCGTCGAGCGCGGGAACCTTCCACAGCACATCGTAGGTAACGGCGTCGACCTGGCGCAATTGCAGATAAGCCGGACGAAACTCGTCGGCAGCAACGGGCAACGCGACGCCAACCACCGCCAGCAGGGCGACAAGCAGACGCGGCAGCATCGACATCATTGCGCTGCTGCCGAAGGCCGCTGACGCGCCTCGATCACGACGTTGTAACGCTCCCGAAGTTTCCGGTAGCTCTCGGTTCGCGCTGCGACACGGCGCTCGTTTTCCCACTCCCGCGCGACCGCGGCACGCACCGTTTCCAGCCGGGGCACCGCGCCCGGCACATACGCGATCATGCGCACCAGGTGGGCGCCGAAAGCCGAGCCTATCGGTCCGGTCCATTCGTTCGTCGGCAATTTCGGCAGGTATTCCGCGAAGGCCGTCCCGAATTCGCGCGCGATCAGATCCAGCCGCGTACTGTCCACGCGGCTCGGCAGAATCGACACCCGACCAAGCTTGGCCGGGTCGTGTCCCTGCCGAATCGCAGTCTTCGCCAGAGCGGCCGCGCGCTCGCCATCGGTGGCCGTGCCGCCGACATCGAGTACGATCTGTTCGAAACTTACCGTCGCCGGCGCCGTGAAGCGGTCAGCGTGCGCGGCGAGATACCCGGACAGGTTCGCCTCCGTCGGCGCTTCGCGCGCATCCTGCTCCTCCGCCATGACCTCAAACTTCTGCCGCAGGCGGCGCCGGATGATCGTGTCGTCGCGATCCAGTCCTGCCGCCATCGCTTCGCGGACCGCGATTTCCTCCTGCACCCGATCTTCGATCAGGCTTCTCACTTCGTCCTGGGTCGGCGGATGCCCCCACGCCTTCGCATAGTTCGCCGCGAGGAACTCGATCTGGGCGCTGGTCACCACAATGTCTGCCTTGTCCGCGCCGGACCGGGCACCATGCCACGCGATGAAGGCAAACAGCGCGACCCCGATCAGCAGGAAGTGCAGCAGCGGTTCCTTCAGGATCGTGTTGAGGTGCATCGCCAGGCGCTGGGGCCGCTGGATCGACCGGATGGAAGTAGCCGGTCCGCTCCAAACGCCCTCAAGGTTAAAACTGCCTCAGCCCGGTGAGTACCAGATGGGCGCAGTGTAGGCCCGCTCCTGCAGGACCATCGTCGTGCCTGGCAGCGGCTTGTTCCCGAACCGAGCCACGTCATAGGCGGTCCAGCGGGGCGTCGGGATCTCGATCACCCGCGCGTAGTAGAGCGCGCGCTGCCTGGCGTCGAACTCCGGATCCTTCCAGACACTGATCAGTTCCGGCGCACCGATCGTGTTCGTCCACGTGGCGTTTGCGACGTCCACCGTGTTGCCGACCGGCGTCCTGCAGCGCCCGTCCGCCTCGATCTTCCGGCCGCCCGAAACCGCCACGTCGTAGATGCGCTCCTGCGCCTTCCCGTCCTTGTCGACCCACCCCTTGATGATCTGGATGCGATCGAGGTTGCCACCGATCGCATCCTTGAGCGCCGCGACGAGAAACGTCGGTGACTTGCCGCTCGGCACATTGCCGAGGTCCGCCCCCATCGGAACGCCCTTGGCGTAGCCGATGGACGCGGGCATGCGGTGGTTCGCATCGCCGGGCGTGAAATCCCAGCCGCCGAAGAACCGCACGATCATGCGCGAACCCGTCGTGGCATAGGTTTCGCGCCGCTTCATCGCGTCGAAGATCGCTTCGCGCGTATTCTCGGTGGCCCAAACTGCCGCATAGCCGGCCGCGCCGACCTCCCAGTCCATGACCTTGACGCCGGTCTTCGGATTGTCGATGAAAACTTTGGTGAGCCGTTCGGGGCTGGGCTCCTGAGGCGCGGTCTTGCCGAAGAAATTGTCCTCCTCCACCGCCGCCAGCCCGGTGTGCGCGTCCGTGCTGCCGACCAGGCCGAACTTGTAGGGGTTCGTGCCGAGTTCTGCTTCCAGCTTGAGTCCGTTCATCAGCGCCGACCGGGCATACTCGAATTCGAGCATGTCCTTGGTCTTCGCGACGCTGCCGTCGAGATTGCCCTTGTCCCAGATCTCGAAGTTCGCGAACTCGTCGTTGGGCGAAAGGAACGGATGCGCCTCTCCAGTGCCTTTGGTCTGCGTCACTTCGTACAGACGCTCCCACCTGGCGCGAGTCTCCACATATTCGCGGTCGAGCTTTTTTCCGAACGCTTCGATCATCGGGAACATCCGGCCATTGCTCAGGTTGCCGTTGTGGGCGATCGCGAGAACCTCGCTACCCGTCTTCCGTTCGGTGGCGGCCATCCACTTCCACAGGTCCGTGGGATTGTCGCTGCCCAGGGGCGGCATCGTGGTGAATGGCTCGACAAGGATCGCCTGCGCGCCGTTGCCGCGGAACACGACGTTCCGATGCAGGTTGTTGCCGCCGGTGTTCGACGTCCACTCGTAGCCAATGAAAGCCGTAAAGCGTCCCGCCTCGTTGTACGCCTCCGCGGCTTTGATCGTCTCCTGCCACGCATTGCGATACGCCGTGCTGCCCGGCGTAGGGAAGCCGTTGGGCAGTTTCCCGTTGCTGAAGCTGACGATGATGTCCATCGCCGCATCGGCGCCCTTGCCGCCGCGGATCTCGTCGTACCACTTGCGCCCCTGTGGCGTAGCGAGCAGGGCGGGATCGCCGGCCATCAATTGCGGGAAGAATCCCATGCCGTCCGAGTGATCGGCGACCACGAGAAAGTCGAGCGGCCGCGAAAGCTTGACCGGCTGCCCCGTGTTGGACGTGAGCGCCTCGCCCCTCGCGAACCGATAGGCATCCCTGGGCGTCAGGCGCGCACCGAACGCCCCCGCGTCCATCGAGTATGCCGTGTGCAGGTGCGTGTCGCCGAACAGCGGCATCGTGGGGAAGGTGCGCCCGGCGTAAGGCGAATACCCCGGTTTGGACGGGAATACCTTTCCCAGGGTCGCCTTGTCCGCCGTCCCCGTATCGGTTTGCTCGGCTGCGAGCGCAGGCAGAGGCATGCACGCGATGACGGCGATCACGCCGACGCTACGAAGCAATGCGGACACCATCTTTTGCTCCCACGTCTCGTTGTTCTCTATCGTCTAGTCGAATCACCGGTCTCGACAGTCACTGACTGTTCAGCACTCCACGCTTGAAGTGTCCTCCAGTTCAGTACTGCATCAAGCCAGAATACTGCAACGATACGTACGCATCCAAGTGGTCGGCATGAAAGCTTTTGCACGGTTTGTCGCCGATGACAGGGCGACCTCTCTGCCAACAGCGCGGTACTCATCATGGACTTGGCTCGCCGTCCGATACTTTGGAAGAAAGTTTTCTTGGAGCGTGACTGGAACCAGAATCCACAGGTAATGGATCGAAGGCGGCAGTGCGGCAGATTCTGGCGGCCGGTCAGGCGCCAGCCTTGTCAGCCGATTCGGACGATCCCTGAAGCGGTAGAGGCGGAATATTCGCTACATGCTCCTGTTGAACCACAGCAGCGACAGCCCGAGCGCCGCGACGACGAGCACCGCTGCCGCCGCCGCGAACAGCGACGTGATCTCCATGCTCTTGCGCTCGAGCACGAGCTTCGAGTTGAGGCTCTGATACACCTTGGTGAGATCCGCGGCGGTGCCGGCGTAGAAGTACTCGCCGCGCGTGATGTCGGCGACGGCTTTCAGCGTTTCCTCATCGAGGCGAACATACGCCGACCAGCCCTCGAAGCCGATCATGGCGCCTGCGGCCGTGCCGAAGCCGACGGTGAACACGCGCAGGCCGCGGTCGGCCGCCATCCGTGCGGCGTCGAGGGGATCGGGACCCGTCGTGCGCCTCCCGTCGCTCATGAGAATGATCACGGCGTTGTTGTACGACCCGGGCGGCACGGGGTCGACCTTCTTCGGCTCGGGCTTGCCCGGATCGAGCTTGCGTCCGCGCTCCGGCGCGGTGCCGCGCCAGAAGCCGCCGGGAACAGCCAGCGACGCGACGTCGATGCCGGCATCCGGAAACAGCGTGCCGAGCGCGACATACAGCGCGCTGCCGGTGGCCGTGCCGCGCTGAAGCTGGAACCCGTCGATCGCCGCGAGCAGCGCCTCCTTGTCCTTCGTCGGCGGCTGCACGAGCGACGCGGACGCGCCGAACGCGACAATGCCGATGCGAGCGTTCGACGGATGCTCCTCGATGAACGACTTCGCGGCCACCTGCGCCGCCGTGAGCCGATTCGGATCGACATCGGTGGCGCCCATCGACAGCGAGACGTCGATCGCGAGCATGATCGTCTGTTGCTGCGAAGGCAGCGTCACCATCGCCGTCGGGCGCGCGATGGCGACGACCATCGTGGCGAGCGCGAGCAGCAGCAGCGCCGGGGGTACGTGGCGGCGATAGCGGTCGCGGCGGCCGAGCGCCGCCTTCACCAGAGCCAGGCTCGGATAGCGGATCGCGCCTTTCTTCTTGCGCCGCAGCCAATAGACGTAGGCCGCGACGAGCGCAGGAATCGCGAGCAGGCACAGAAGCATCATCGGCCAGATGAAGTTCATCGGACGCCGCCCCCCGCTACGGCTTCCTGCAGTTCGGCGGCGCGCAGCGTATTGGCAAGCAGCGTGGCGATCGTCATCGGGCCGACGCCGCCCGGCACGGGCGTGATCCAGCCGGCGCGCTCGCGCGCCGCCGCGAAGTCGACGTCACCGACAAGCTTGCCGGCGGCATCGCGGTTGATGCCGACGTCGATGACGATCGCACCTTCGCGAATCCAGCCGCCCTGGACAAACCCCGCCTTGCCGATCGCCGCGACGACGATGTCGGCGCGGCGGACGATCGCGGCAAGGTCTCGCGTCGCCGAATGGCAGATCGTCACCGTGCAGCGGGCCATCAGCAGCTCGAGCGCCATCGGCCGCCCGACGATGTTCGATTGCCCGATGACGACGGCGTGCATGCCGGTGAGCTCCTGTCCGGTTTCCGCCAGGAGCTGCATGCATCCGTAGGATGTGCAAGGCCGCAGCGCGGGCATGCGAAGCACGAGACGTCCCATGTTATATGGATGAAAGCCGTCGACGTCCTTGCGCCAGTCGATTCGCTCGATGACACGCTCCGCCGCTACCTGCTTCGGCAGCGGAAGCTGCACGAGAATTCCATGAACCTCGGGATCTGCATTCAGGCGATCGACGGCCGCGAGCATTTCGCGTTGCGGCACGTCCGCCGGCAGATCGACCGCGAACGACCGCATGCCGGCGGCGTCCGTCATTTTGCGCTTGTTGCGGACGTAGATCAGCGACGCCGGATGCTCGCCGGCCAGTACGACCGCGAGCCCGGGCGCTGGCCGCCCGCTTCGCAACCGCGCGTCCACGGCCGTCCTGACCTGGCCGGTCAATCGTTCGGCGACGGCCTTGCCATCGAGGATGCGGGCGGTCATTGAGCGCGAGGGATCGGTGCGGCGCGAGCGCCCCGGGAATCGCCCGAGGGATTGCCATCGCGAACTACTACAATGCCGCGGTGATCGAGGCTCCAATTCTAGCGGCAATCCGGCGCCGGCTCGATCGCGCGCAGGTGCTTCCGCCGATCGGATACCGGCCGTTCGTCGTCGCCGGCGAGCGCGTGGGAGCGATCGACGATCCGCGCGTGGCCCGGCTCGGGGCCTTTGGTTCGGGCGTCTTCGTCGTCGATGCGAGCGGCGTCACACTAGCAGAGCAGCTGCGCGATTTCGCATCGCGAACGGCGGCGCTGGCCGACGTCGCGCTCGCGTTGCGCGCCGAGGGTGCGCTGCCGGCATGGCGCGACGAGTTGTACGCGGTGGCGACGACGTTCGGCGCTCCGCCGCTTTGCCACCTCGAGCGCGGGGCGGCCCGGTATTTCGGCGTCCACACCTGGGCTGCGCACGTCAACGGCGTCGTGGGCGAAGGCGAGGCGACGAAGCTGTGGTTCGCGCGCCGCAGCCCGAGCAAGGCGGTCGATCCCGGCCTCCTCGACAACCTGGTCGGTGGCGGCATCGCGGCCGGCGCGTCGGTCGAGGAAACCGTGGTGAAGGAATCGTTCGAGGAAGCGGGCATCGGCCGCGCGCTCGCGCTGACCGCACGGCCGGCCGGCACGCTCGGGATCCGGCGCGCGATGTTCGACGGGCTGCAGGTCGAGACGCTGTTCGTGCACGACCTCGCGTTGCCGCCGGACTTCGTCCCGTGCAACCAGGACGGCGAAGTCGCCGGGCATCGGCTCGTCGACCTCGGCGAGGCGGCGCGCCTCGCTGCGCAGGAGGATGGTCCGGACGAGGTGACGATCGACGCGAGCCTCGTGGTGCTCGACTACCTCTTGCGCGGCGCCTCGCGCGGGCAGGACGGCTCGCCGTGACGAGCGTTCGCGCTGACTAAGGCCGGAAACATATTGCGCTCCTCGAAGGGGCGCGCGCTTGACCCGCCGCGACGTGCCGATACAGAATGCCCGTCACCCATGACGGCCACCCGGAATCCCCCGGCGAGGCCGCGACATCGTTGGAGGAGCCATGAAGCGTCGCGTCGACATCCTGGCCTGCCTGGCTTGTGCCGCAATCGCATTTCCCGCTGCCGCACAGCAGGTGACGTTCATGACGGGGCCCCAGGGCGGCTCGTGGATCCCGCTCGGCGGCGCCCTTAAAGGCATGTGGGAGAAGGAGGTCCCGGGCCTCGCGATCCAGCAGACGCCGGGGGCCGGGATCGCGAACGTCCGCGGGGTCGACGAAGGCAAGGCTCAGATCGGCTTCGCCAACTCCGCCACGACGGTCGACGGCGTCGAGGGCCGCGCGCCGTATCCGAAGAAGACGACGAAGGTTTGCCAGGTCGCGAACCTTTATCCGCAGTATTTCCAGGTCGTCGCGCTCAAGGATGCCAACGTCAAGTCGTTCGCGGACTGGAAAGGCAAGTCGCTCGTCACGCAGTCGAAGGGCAACACGGCCGAGCTCCTGACCGCCGACGTGCTGAAGATCAACGGCATGAGCTACCAATCGCTCGGCAAGGTGCAGTTTCAGGCTGCGTACACGGACGCCGTGTCGATGATGAAGGACGGGCATGCGCAGGTGTTCACGCTCGGCACGACATCGCCGGCATCCGCGATCATGGACCTCGCGAGCGCGCGCGACATCGACATCGTTCCGGTCGACGACAAGACGATGGGCGAGCTGCACAAGATGAACCCCGGCTACCACAAGCTGATCATCAAGGCCGGCACGTATCCGAAACAGGACAAGGACGTGCCGGCGATCGGCTACACGACGCACGTCATCGCGGCATGCGACCTACCCGAGGACACGGTCTACAAGATGACGAAGGCGATGGCGACGCACATTGCCGATATGGCGGCCGTCGTGAAGCCGATCCAGGGGCTGACGGCGAAGGACATGGCCGTCGACATCGGCGTTCCGTTCCACAAGGGCGCCGTGCGCTACTATAAGGAAGTCGGCGCGATGTAGTTCTTCCGGCGCCCATTTCCGGGCGCCGGTTCCGTTCGCGCGGGAGCGCGCTTGGCCACACCTCAGACGGCGGTCGTCTCCGACGAAGCGCAGGCGACGACTCCGACGAGCGTCGCATTGCGCGCCGTCGTGCAGATCGTCGCCGTCGCGATGTCGCTGTACCACATGTACGTCGCGGCCTTCGGCCCGCCGGAGGCCGTGATCTTCCGCGGCACGCACCTGCTGTTCGCGCTGACGCTCGTGTTCCTGCTCTATCCGGCGCGCCCCGGGCGCCCCGCGTGGCGCGCGCTCGACGTCGTGCTGCTCGCGCTCGGGTTCGGCTTCGTCCTGCACATCCTTCTCAATTACGACTACTTCGTCAACCGCATCATCTACATCGACGACCTGACCGCGGCCGATCGCACCTTCGCAGTGGTCGCGGTCGTCATCGTCCTCGAGGCTACGCGACGCGTGATCGGCCTGGCTCTGCCGCTCACATCGATCGCCTTCCTCGCGTATGCGGTGCTGCTCACCAACGTCAAGCCGGACGTTCTGCTCGAGCAGCTCTATCTGTCCACCGAAGGGATCTTCGGCTCGACGCTCGGCGTGTCGGCGAGCTACGTGATGCTGTTCGTGCTGTTCGGCGCCTTCATGGAGAAGAGCGGCACCGGGCAGCTCTTCATGGATTTCGCGATGTCGATCACCGGGCACACCGCCGGCGGGCCGGGCAAGGTGTCGGTCGTGTCGTCGAGCCTGTTCGGTACCGTTTCGGGCAGCGCCGTTGCGAACGTGATGGTCGACGGGCCGATCACGATTCCGCTGATGAAGCGCACGGGCTTCCGGCCGCCGTTCGCCGCGGCGGTCGAGGCGGTCGCGTCGACCGGCGGCCAGATCATGCCGCCTGTGATGGGCGCGGCGGCGTTCGTGATGGCGGAATTCCTCGCCGTCCCGTATCTGCAGGTCGCGCAGTGGGCCGCGATCCCGGCGGTCCTCTATTACATCGCCGTGTTCTTCGCCGTGCACTTCGAGGCGAAGCGCTACGGCCTGGCGGGCGTCCCGCGCGACCAGCTGCCGCGATTCGCGCGCGTGATGGCGGAGCGCGGCCATCTGTTCGCTCCGATCCTGATCGTGCTGTTCGGCCTGGTGCTCGGCTATTCGGCGCCGCTGTGCGCGCTGGCCGGCGCGCTGGCGTGCATTCCCGTCGCGCTGCTGCGCGCGACGACGCGTGCGGGGATCACGTGGCGCAGCGTCTACGATGCGCTGATCGACGGGGCTCGCAATACGCTCGGGGTCGCGATGGCGTGCGCGTGCGCAGGCATCGTCATCGGCGTCGTGACGATCACCGGGCTCGGCATCGTGTTCACGCAGTTCGTCGTCGCGCTCGCGCAGAATTCGCTGATCGCAGCACTCGTGCTGACTGCGGTGGCCGGCATGATCCTCGGCATGGGGATGCCGACGACGCCGTCGTACATCGTGATGGTGTCGCTGCTCGTCCCTGCGGTCATCAAGCTCGGCGCCGTCACGCCGGCGGCGCACATGTTCGCTTTCTATTTCGCGATCCTGTCCGCCATCACGCCGCCGGTCGCGCTGGCCGTTTTCGCCGCCGCCGGCCTCGCGAAGACCGATCTGTGGCAATCGGGATGGGAGGCGGTCCGCGTCGCGGCGCCGGCCTACATCGTGCCGTTCATGTTCGTCTACGAGCCGTCGCTGTTGACGATCGGCGATCCGGTGACCGTCGTCACGTCGGGGATCTCTGCCAGCATCGGCGTCATGTGCCTCGCCGCCGGCCTGATGGGCTGGCTGCGCCGCGAATGTGCGTGGTGGGAGCGAGCGCTGCTCATTGCCGCGGCGCTGCTGCTGATCAAGCCCGGCTACATCACCGATGCGATCGGCCTGGCGTTGCTCGGCATCGTCTGGGTCGGGCAGCGGCGCGCCAAAGCGGTGTCGGAGGTGTAATTGGGGGTTACACCTGCGACACCTCGGCCGGCGCGGCAGCGACCGGCGCCACGCGCTCGATGCCCATCTCCGCGAGCGTGTCGCGCACCGCGTTCACCGCATGCCGCATCTCGTCGGGGCCGATCGCGCCGATGCAGCCGACGCGGAACGTCTCCACCTGCGTGAGCTTGCCTGGATAGAGGATGAAGCCCTTTTCGCGCACGCGATCGTAGAAATCGCGAAACGTGTAGCGCGAATCCGCCGGCGCGTGGAACGTGACGATGATCGGCGCCTGGATGCGCGGATCGAGGAACGGCCGGAAGCCGAGCTCGGCCATGCCGCGCACGAGCGTCTCGCAGTTGCGCGTGTAGCGGGCGAGCCTTGCCGGCTGGCCGCCCTCGGTCACGAACGCCTCGAGCGCGGCCGCGAACGCGACCAGCACGTGCGTCGGCGGCGTATAGCGCCACTGCGTCGTCTTCTCCATGTACTGCCACTGGTCGAACAGGTCGAGCGACAGCGACGTGCTGTTGCCTGCGCAGCGCTCCAGCGCCGATTTGCGCGCGATCACGAATCCCATGCCGGGCGGGCCTTCGACGCACTTGCCGGACGCTGCCACCAGCGCGTCGAACGGCATCGCCTGCGCGTCGATCGGAATCGCCGCGAACGAGCTCATCGCGTCGACGATCAGGCTCCTGCACCGCCGCGCGACGACCTCCGCGATCTCGCGCAGCGGATTCAGGATGCCGGTCGACGTCTCGCAGTGGACGAGGCCCACGTGCGTGATCGACGCGTCGCCCGCCAGCAGGCGCTCGACATCCGTCGCCGTGGTGGGGACCTCCTCGGCCGTTTGAAACACCGAGACGCGGCGTCCCATCATCTGCGTGAGCTTCGCGAACCGTGTGCCGTACGCGCCGTTGATGAGCACGAGCACGTGGCCGGTGCGCGGCACCAGCGTGTTGACGGCGGCCTCCACCGAGAACGTGCCGCTGCCCTGCATCGGCACGCACACGTGCGTCGCCGCCGCGTTGACGACGGCCAGAAGGCGCTCGCGTACCGCCGCGGTGACGGCGTTGAAATTCGAGTCCCACGAGCCCCAGTCGCGGAGCATCGCCATTCGCGTCGGCAGCGCCGTGGTCAGAGGGCCCGGCGTCAGGAGAATCGGATCGCGGCTGAAGTTTCCCATCGGGTTTCCAAAGAAGTGGTCACGCGCGCGACGCGGTGCGCCATGCCTGCGTGCGCGCGAGCAGGAATCGCGTGACGATCGCGTAGACGACACACACCGCCGTCGACGACGCGACGATCAGCGTGGCCATCGCGGCCGCCGCGCCGATCTCGCCCGCCTCGTCCATGTTGAGGATCGCGACCGACGCGAGCTGCGTGTCGGGCGCGTACAGGAACACCACGGCGGAAATCGTCACCATCGCGTTGACGAACAGGTAGCGGCCGATGTCGAGCACTGCCGGGAGACACACGGGCACGGTCACGCGGAAGAACGTCCGGTAGAACGGCACCTTGAGCGACGACGACACCGATTCGAACTCGTCGTCCAGCGCCTTGAGCGCCGTGACGGCCGTCAGATGGCTGGACGTGTAGTAGTGCACGATCGTGACGAGCACGAGGATCGCCATCGTGTGGTACAGGCCGTTCAGCGGGTTGTCCGGATGGTTGAAGAAGAAGATGTACCCAAGGCCGAGCACCATCCCGGGAACCGCCATCGGAATCGTCGCCACCAGCCGGAAGAACGCTTTAAGCCGGCCCATGCCGCGCGTCTTCTCGAGCAGGTACGCGGCGCCGAAGATGAACATCGTGCCGATGACCGCGGTGAGCACCGCCATCCGGAGGCTGTTGAAGAACGTGTTGATCACGCCCGCGTCGATCAGGCCATACGCGTAGTGGCGCAGGCTGAACGACTTGTCGTACGGCCACAGCTTGATGAACGACGTGTACACGGCCATGCCGAGCACCGCGAGCAGGAACACCGACACCACGATGCAGAACGCCAGCATCGCGCGGTCGAACCCGCGCGAAGGCCGCGGCACGTACGGCACGGCGCGCGCCGTGAACTGGGCCGAGAGTCGCCGCCGCATCACCCAGTCGACGGCGAACGCCACCAGCACGGGCAGCAGCAGCACGAGGCTCACGACCGCGCCCTTGTTGAAGTTCTGCTGGCCGATCACCTGCTTGAAGATGTCGACGGCGAGCACGTCGAAGCGCCCGCCGATCACCTTCGGAATCCCGAAATCGCTCACCGTGTACGAGAACACGACCATCGCCGCGCTGACGAGGCCGTACTTGGCCCCGGGCAGCGTGATCGTGAAAAAGCGCCGCAGCGTCGGCGCGCGCAGCGACTCCGCCGCCTCGTAGAGCCGTCCGTCGGCGAGCAGCAGCGCCGTCAGCACGATCATCAGCGCGTGCGGAAATGTCGCGTAGACCGACGACAGGATGATGCCGATCGGCCCGTAGACCGACGCGCCGCCGAGCAGGGCCTTGAGCAGCCCCTGCGTGCCGAACCACTGGATGAACGAGATCGCCGCCATCAGCGACGGCGCGAGGATCGGCGTCAGCGCGATTACCCGAAACGCCGTCTTGCCTGGCATGCACGAGCGCGTCAGCGCATACGCATACGTGAACGCGAGCGGAATCGTGATCCCCGTCACGACCGTTGCCACCCACAAGGTGTTCCAGATCGACTGCCGCAGCGACGGCGTCGCGAAATATTCGCGGAACTGCGCAAGACCCACGAATACTCCGTCGCGATCCTGCACGCTCTTGACCAGGATCATCGCGAGCGGGCCGATCAGGAACAGCGCCAGCGCGGCGCAGCAGAAGACGAGCAGCGCCTGCGCAAGGCGATCGTGCCAGTGCGTTCGCGCGCGTGCCGTGAGCAGCGGCGGCGGCAGCGCTGCAGCGGGTGTCGCCACGGGTTGTTCGGACTTTCTAAAGGACGCGCATCGCCGCCGCCGGCAGGCTGATCATCACGGCGGCGCCGGGGGCAAGGCAGTCCGCGTCGACCTGCTGGCGCGGCACGCTCGCGACGAGCAGCGGCGTGTCGGTTGCGTCGAGCGCGATGCCGATCATGCAGAACGCCCCCAGGAATTCCACCTTGGCGACCTTCGCGGCGAACGCCCCCTGCGCGGAATGGCCGTTGACGTGCACGCCGACCTCCTCCGGCCGCAGATAGAGCTTGACGCGCGTTCCGGCCGCGATGTCGTCGCGGCCGACGGCCAGCGACACGCTGCCGCAGCGGAACCGTCCCGCGCCTTCGGCCACGGCGGGCAGCACGTTGACCTTGCCGACGAAGTCGGCGGCGAACGACGTCGCGGGGCGCTCGTACACTTCGCGCGGCGTGCCCACCTGCTCGATGCGGCCGCCGTTCATGACGACGACGCGATCCGCGATCGACAGCGCCTCCTCCTGGTCGTGCGTCACCATGATCGTGGTCACGCCGAGCCGCTGCTGCAGCGCGCGGATCTCGCCGCGCAACCGCACGCGCTCGAGCGCATCGAGCGCGGACAGCGGCTCGTCGAGCAGCAGCAGGCCGGGCGACGTCGCGATCGCCCGGGCGAGCGCGATGCGCTGCTGCTGGCCGCCGGAGAGCTGGCCCGGAAACTTCGGCCCCGCGTCGGGAAGCCCGACGAGCTTCAACAGTTCCGCGACGCGCGCCCGGATCGCGGGACGCGCGGCGCGGCGGTTGACGAGCCCGTACGCGACGTTCGCGTCGACCGTCAGGTTCGGAAACAGCGCGTACGACTGGAAGACGATGCCGTAGTCGCGGCGGATCGCAGGCACCCGCGAGATGTCGCGGCCGTCCTGCACGATGCGGCCCTCGTCCTGGCTTTCGAGGCCGGCGATGATGCGCAGCAGCGTCGTCTTGCCGCAGCCGGACGGCCCGAGGAACACCATCAGCTCGCCGCGGCGCACGGAGAGCGAGACGCCCTGCAGCGCCTCGAAGCGGCCGAAGCTCTTGCGAATGCCCGTCAGCTCCAGGAAGGAAGGGCCGGCCTGGGTCATGTGTTGCGGTGAAACCGGATGTGCGTCGAGCAGCGACGCGCCCGGATGGCCGGGCGCGCCGCTCCGTCGGTCACTTCGCTTCCGACTTCGCGTCGTAGCGCTTCGTCCACTCGGCGATGATCTTGTCGCGGTTCTTCGCCGACCAGGCGAAGTCGTTCTTCACGAGCCGCTGCTCGTAGTCGGCCGGCACGAAATCGAGCGGCTTGGCGACGCCGGGCATCGCGAGGACGGCGAAGTTCTTCGCGTAGAGCGCCATCGCTTCCGGCGTAACCATCCAGTCCATCAGCGCCTTGGCGGCGTCGAGCTTCTTCGTGTTCTTCATGATGCCTGACGACTCCAGATCCCAGCCGAGTCCTTCCGTCGGAAAGATGATGTCGATCGGCGCGCCCGATTTCTTCGTCGTGACGGCGCGATACTCGAACGACACGCCGATCGGGAACTCGCCGGCGCCCGCCTGCCGGCATGGTTTGCTGCCGGAGTGCGTGTACTGCGCGATGTTCTCGTGCAGCGCGTCCATGAACTTCCACGCATCGGCCTCGCCCCACATCTGGATCCAGCCCGAGACATCGAGATAGCCGGTGCCCGATGACGCCGGATTCGGCATCACGACGCGGCCCTTGTAGACCGGCTTCGTCAGGTCCTTCCACGTCGCCGGCTTCGGCAGATTGAGCTTCTGCGCCTCGACCGTGTTGAAGCAGATCGCCGCGCCGTACACGTCCATGCCGACCCATGCCGGCGGGTTCTTCTGGTCGCGATACTTCGGAGAGACCTTGTCGAGGCCCTTCGGCGCGTAAGGTTGCAGCATCCCATCGTTGTCGAACACCGCAAGGCTCGACGCCGACACGCCGAACACGGCGTCCGCCTGCGGGTTCGCCTTCTCGGCGAGCAGCTTCGACGTGATCACACCCGTCGAATCGCGCACCCACTTGATGTCGATGTTCGGATTCGCCTTCTTGAACGCTTCCTCGTAGGCCTTGATCTGGTCGGTCTCGAGCGCCGTGTAGACCAGAAGCTCCGTCTTCTGCGCGTGCGCCGCCGCGCAAAGCGCGAACGCGAGTGCCGCGACGATTCCCATCCCTCCCCTGCGTCGTGTCCTATGCATGAACTCTCGCTCCTCGTTGGTGGAAATCCCGATTCGTCTTCACCGGGGCTCCCGAGCCGCCGGATCGCGCCGCAATGCTACCGCACCGACGCCGCCGATGGCGACGCGCGCCCCGCCGCGATGCGCCGCCGTTCCGCCGCGCGCATCCTCGCACCGCCCCATTGCAGATTGTTGACAATCTACACCTCGCCGACGTCTAATGGCAACGTGCTCAAGTCCGCCTCCTCGCGCGCCCGGCGCCTGCCCGGCGCGCCCGCCGTGCTGCGCCCGGCGTCCGGCACGCCGCAACCGCGCAAGGCCGCCGTCGTGCCGCCGCGTGCCGTCGGCGCCGACCACCCGATCACTCTGCTCAAGGCCCATTCGCTGACCGGCCTCGTGCAGCGCGAGATCGAGCGGATGATCCTCGCCGGCGATCTCGCGGCGGGCGCGCAGCTGCGTGAGACCGAGGTCGCCGCGATGCTCGGCGTGTCGCGCGGCCCCGTGCGGGAAGCGTTTCGCGCCCTCGAGGAATCGGGGCTCGTGCGGCTCGAGAAGAACCGCGGCGCGTTCGTGCGCCAGATCGACGTCGACGAGGCCGACGACATCTTCGAAGTGCGGGCAGTGCTCGACGAGTTTGCCGGCCGCCGCGCGGCGCAGAGCGCTTCGCCCGGCGAGGCCGCGCAGTTACGCGATCTCGTCCTGCGCATGGAGAAGGCCGCGGGGCGCGGCGACGTCGACGCCTATCACGACGCGAACCTGGCATTCCACGACCGGATCGTGGAGCTCGCCGGCAATCCGAAACTCACGACGCTCTATCGCAGGCTGGTGAACGAGCTGCACCTGCACCGGCGCACGGCGCTCGGGCAGGCCGGCATCCTGCCGCTTTCGATGCGCGAACACCGGGCGATCGTCGAGCACATCGCCGCGCGGCAGGCCGCCGCCGCGGGTCGCGCGCTGTACGAGCACGCGATGTCGAGTCGCGCGCGCGTTCACCGCAGCGCGGGCGACGGCGAGGTCGCGCCGCGCACGAGGAAAGCAAGCCGATGAAAAGCGTTGAAGTCAACGGCCGCAGCTATCGCTGGCCGCAGCAGCCGCTCGTCGTCGTGTGCGTCGACGGCTGCGAGCCCGATTACGTCAACCAGGCGATCGGCGCCGGCAGCGCGCCGTGGATGGCCGCGCTCGACGGCCGCGGCACCTGCCTGACGGCCGATTGCGTCGTTCCCTCGTTCACCAACCCGAACAACCTGTCGATCGTCACCGGCGCGCCGCCCGCCGTGCACGGCATTTGCGGCAATTATTTCTACGATCCGGATGCGCAGGCCGAAGTGATGATGAACGACCCGAAGTACCTGCGCACCGGGACGATCCTCGCCGCGTTCGCCGACGCGGGCGCGAAGGTGGCCGTGGTCACGGCGAAGGACAAGCTGCGCGCGCTGCTCGGCCACCGGCTGCGGGGCATCTGCTTTTCCGCCGAGCGCGCCGACAAGGTCACGCTCGCCGAGAACGGCATCGAGAACGCGCTGGCGCTCGCCGCCATGCCGCTGCCGTCCGTCTACAGCGCCGAATTGTCCGAGTTCGTGTTCGCCGCCGGATGCGCGCTACTCGAGCGCGAGCGCCCCGACATCATGTACCTGTCGACGACCGACTACGTCCAGCACAAGCACGCGCCCGGCACCCCCGCGGCCAACGCGTTCACCGGCATGATCGATCGCTACCTCGCCCGGCTCGACGCCGCCGGCGCCACGGTTGTCTTCACCGCCGACCACGGCATGAACGCCAAGACCGATGCCTTCGGCCGCCCGAACATCGTGTTCCTCCAGGACGTGCTCGACGCGGCCATCGGCCAGGATGCGACGCGCGTGATCCTGCCGATCACCGACCCCTACGTCGTGCACCATGGCGCACTCGGCTCGTTTGCGACGGTCTACGTCAATGGCGGCGCGCGCGTCGCCGCCGTGCGCGAGCGAGTCGCGGCGCTGCCGGGGATCGACCTCGTCCTCGGCCGGGAGGAAGCTTCCGCGCGCTTCGAGCTGCCTGCCAATCGCATCGGCGACCTTGTGGTGGTATCCGAGCGGCTGACGGTCATCGGCAGCCGGCGTGCACGCCACGACCTTTCGGGGCTCGACGCCCCGCTCCGCTCGCACGGCGGCATTTCCGAGCAACGCGTACCGCTGATCGCCAATCGACCCGCGCCGTCGTTGCCGGCGCGGCGGTGGCGCAATTTCGACGCGTTCGATCTCGGGCTCAACCATCTCGGATGATCGCTTGTCACACTTGCACGACACTTGCATGAACGACAACGCCTCATGTTGACCACCACCCGTCCCGCAAACTCCGCCCGGCCGGAGCCGATCGCCGAAACCATGCGCATCGCCGGCGAGCGCGTCCGCGCGGATCGCACGCTCGACGTGCGCAATCCCTACACCGGCGAGCTCGCCGGCACGGTGCCGCGCGCGGGCGTCGACGACATCCGGCGCGCATTCGCCGCAGCCCGCGCCTACAAGCCGCGCCTCACGCGCTACGAGCGCTACGAGATCTGCCGCAGGGCGGCGTCGCTGATCGAGTCGCGCGCTGCCCGACTGTCCGACCTGATCACCGCCGAGTGCGGCATCTGCAAGAAGGATTCGCTCTACGAAGTGGGCCGCGCACGCGACGTGTTCACGTTCGCAGGCAACGCGGCGCTGACGGACGACGGGCAGGTCTTCTCCTGCGACCTGACGCCGCACGGCAAGTCGCGCAAGGTCTACACGCTGCGCGAGCCGCTGCTCGGCGTGATTTCCGCGATCACGCCGTTCAACCATCCGCTGAACCAGGTGGCGCACAAGATCGCGCCATCCATTGCGACCAACAATCGGATGGTGCTGAAGCCCACCGAGAAGACGCCGCTCTCGGCCATCGCGCTCGCGGACATCCTCTACGAGGCCGGCCTGCCGCCGCCGATGTTCTCCGTGGTCACGGGCGATCCGCGTGAAATCGCCGACGAGATGCTCGTCAATCCGGACGTCGACCTCGTCACGTTCACCGGCGGCGTCGCTGTCGGCAAGTACATCGCGGCCAAGGCCGTCTACAAGCGGCAAGTGCTTGAATTGGGCGGCAACGACCCGATCATCGTCATGGAGGACGCGGACCTGGACGAGGCCGCGCTGCTCGCGGCGACAGGCTCGTACAAGAATTCGGGGCAACGCTGCACCGCGGTCAAGCGGATGCTCGTGCACGAGAAGGTTGCCGATGCGTTCGTCGAGCGGCTGCTGGCGCGTACGCGCGCGTGGACGTTCGGCAACCCCGCCGATCCCGCGATGGACATGGGCACGGTGATCGACGCCGCGGCGGCTTCCGCGTTCGAGGCGAAGGTGAACGCCGCGGTGGACCAGGGTGCCAGGCTGCTCTTCGGCAACGAGCGCGACGGCGCGCTGTACTCGCCCACGGTGCTCGACCGCGTGCTGCCCGAGATGGACGTCGTCCGCACCGAGACGTTCGGCCCGGTATCGCCGGTGATCCGTTTCCGCGACATCGACGACGCGATCCGCATCTCCAATATCACGGCCTACGGGCTGTCGTCGGCCGTGTGCACGAACCGGCTCGACTACATCACGCGCTTCGTCGCGGAGCTGCAGGTCGGCACTGTCAACGTGCGCGAAGTGCCGGGATACCGGATCGAGCTGACGCCGTTCGGCGGCGTCAAGGATTCGGGCCTGGGTTACAAGGAAGGCGTGCAGGAGGCGATGAAAAGCTTCACGAACGTCAAGACGTATTCGCTGCCCTGGTAGGGGATTTTCCTAAGTGCAGACTCTGCTGAACCTGCTCGCCGGCGTATCGCTGCTCGTCTGGGGCACGCATCTCGTGCGCACGGGCATCCTGCGCCTGTACGGCGGGGACCTGCGGCGCATCCTGCGGCGCAGCGTCTCTCGCCGTCCCGCGGCGTTCTTCGCGGGCCTGGGCGTCACCGGGCTGATTCAGAGCAGCACCGCCACCGCGCTGATCGTCGCGTCGTTCGCGGGCCAGGGCCTGATCGGAACCGCGCCAGCGCTCGCGGTGATGCTTGGCGCCGACGTCGGCACGGCGCTCGTCACCGTGCTGCTGTCGTTCGACTTGTCGTGGCTCGCGCCGCTTCTGATCTTCACCGGCATCGTGCTCTATCTGTCGAGCCAGGCCGGCGCCGCCGGCCGCTTCGGCCAGATCCTGATCGGCCTCGGCCTGATCATGTTCGCGCTGCAGTGGATCGCGGTCGCGGCGCACCCGGTCGTGCAGGCGGCCGGCGTACAGGTGATCTTCGCGTCGCTCACCGGCGATGTGCTGCTCGACATGCTGGTCGCGGCGCTGTTCACGGTGCTCTGCTATTCGAGCCTCGCCGTCGTGCTGCTCGTCGCGACGCTCGCGTCCCTGCATGTGATCGCGCTGCCGGTCGCGCTCGGCCTCGTCCTCGGCGCCAACCTCGGCAGCGGAGTGCTCGGCATGCTGTCCACGCTGCGCTCGCCGCCCGAGGCGCGGCGGGTGACGCTCGGCAACTTCATCTTCAAGCTGATCGGCTGCGTGCTCGCGTTCCCGCTCGTGGGTCATCTCGAAAGCTGGATCGCCGGCCTCGGCATCGATCCGTCGCGCGAGGTCGTGCTGTTCCACCTGTTCTTCAACATCGCGCTCGCGCTGCTGCTCGTGTTCTGGACCGAGAAGATCGCGAAGATCGCCGAGCGGATGCTGCCCACGCGTGCGGCGTCCGAAGATCCGGCCAAGCCGCGCCATCTCGACCCGTCGGCGCTCGACACGCCGGGGCTCGCGATCGCCTGTGCGGCGCGCGAGTCGATGCGCATCGGCGACGTGATCGAGCAGATGCTCTCCGGCATGCTGACCGTGCTGACGACCAACGACCGCGCGCTCGCGCAGGAATTGCGGAACATGGACGATGTCGTCGACCAGCTCTACACGGCGGTGAAGCTGTACCTGACGCAGATTCCGCGCGAGGCGCTCGAGCAGCGCGAGGGCCGGCGGTGGGCCGACATCGTGTCGTTCGCCATCAACATGGAGCAGGTCGGCGACATCATCGAGCGCATCCTGACCGACGTCGAGGACAAGAAGATCGACAAGGGCCGCAACTTCTCCGAGGCGGGCATGGCGGAGATCGTCGACCTTCATGCGCGGCTGATCGCCAACCTGCGCCTCGGCCTGTCCGTCTTCCTGAACGGCGACCTGAAGCATGCGCAGCAGCTTCTCGCGCAAAAAGTGCTGTTCCGGGATCTCGAGCGCGCTTATGCGAACTCGCACCTCGGCCGGCTGGCTGGCAACACGGTGGAAAGCATCGAGACGTCGTCGCTGCACCTCGACCTGATCTCCGATCTGCGCCGGATCAACTCGCACATCTGCTCGATCGCGTATCCGATCCTCGAGGAAGCCGGCGTCCTCGCACACACGCGCCTCAAGACGCCGGAGCCTGTTGCGGCGGATGCAGCGGCGGCGGCCGTCGAGGGCGCGACGTGGCAGAAGCGCAAGCCCAAGACCGCGTGAGCGCGACGGGCCGTCCCGAGCGCGAACAAGCACCGGAGCGCGTCAGCGCGCAGGAAGATCCACCAGTCCCGGCGGGCGAGCGCAGCGAGCCAGGGCCCGAAGGGGGCGTCGCCGGGCGATCGCGGCGAGGCCGACACACCGACCGACATTTCCCTCCGGCGGTGCACAGTGGCCGAGGCTTGAAAGCCGAAGCGCGCCCGTGATGCCGGGGCAGGAGCTCACCCTCGGCATCACGCTCGCAGTGCTCGGCGCCGGCATGTTGCACGCAGCGTGGAACGCCCTGCTGAAGGCCGCTCCGGGCGGCGATCCGATGCTCGACACGGCGTCGGTGGTCGCCGGCTCCTCGCTGTGCGCGCTGCTGGTGCTGCCGTTCGTGCCGCTGCCGAACGTCGCCGCCTGGAAATTCATGGCGGCGTCGACATTCGTTCATTTCGGCTATTACGTCACGCTTGCCCACGCGTACCGCACCGGCGATCTGTCGTTCGCCTATCCGCTGATGCGCGGCACGGCGCCGCTGATCGTCACCATTCTCGGCATCGTGTTTCTGCGCGAGCTGCCGACGGCGCACGTCGCGGCAGGCATCCTGCTTGTCTGCGGCGGCATCGTCAGCATCGCGTTCGTGCGCCGCGAGCGTCATCCGCCCGCGGCGGCTGGCTGGGCGTTCGCCAACGCCGCCATCATCGCGGTTTACACGCTGATCGACGGCACCGGGGCGCGCGCGTCGGGCAACGCGGTGTCGTACGTGTCGTGGCTGATCTTCATCGAAGGCCTCCCGTTCGTTGCGTGGATCATCGCGCGCCGCGGCCGCCCCGCCGTCACATATCTGACTCGGAGCTGGCGCCGGGGCGTCGCCGGCGGCGCGTGCGCGCTCGCCGCGTACGGCATCGTGCTGTTCGCGATGACGCGGGCGCCGGTCGCCGCTGTGGCGGCGCTGCGCGAGACGTCGGTCCTGTTCGCGGCGCTGATCGGCGCGGTGTGGCTCAAGGAAGGGCTCGGGCCGATGCGGCTGGCCGGCGCGGCAAGCGTGGTCGCGGGCGTGGCGGCGCTCAAGCTGTAGCGGCGTTCGCGACCGTTCGCGACTCTCTTGCTAGAGGACATCAGGCATCCCATGTCCATTCCCTCCCACGCCCGCGTCGTCATCGTCGGCGGCGGCATCGCCGGCGTATCGACGGCCTATCACCTGACGAAGCTCGGCGTCACCGACGTCGTCCTGCTCGAGCAGGGCCGGCTCACCTGCGGCACGACGTGGCACGCCGCGGGACTCGTCGGCCAGACACGCGCCACCCGCAACGCGACGCGGATGAGCCGTTACGGCATCGAGCTCTACGCATCGCTCGAGCGCGAGACCGGCCTCGCGACAGGCTGGAAGGAATGCGGCAGCGTGAACGTCGCGAAGACGCCCGCGCGCATGCAGCTGATGCGGCGCCAGATGGCGCGCGCGCAAAGCTTCGGCATCGAGTTCGAGTGGCTGGCGCCCGCCGACGTCGCCGCGCGCCTGCCGCTGCTGCGCACCGACGACCTCGCCGGAGGCGTCTGGATTCCCGGCGACGGCAAGGCGAACCCCACCGACCTCACGCAGTCGCTCGCGAAAGGCGCGCGCAGCGGCGGCGCGAAAATCTTCGAGAGCACGAGGGTCACCGGCGTGCAGGCGCACAACGGCCGCGTCGCCGGCGTCGAATGGCAGGCAGGCGACGAGCTTGGCCGGATCACGTGCGAGTTCATCGTCAACTGTGCCGGGCAATGGGCGCGCGAGTTCGGCGAGACAGCGGGCGTTGCCGTGCCGTTGCAGTCGGCCGAGCACTTCTACGTCGTCACCGAGCCGATCGCGGGCGTGACGCCGGCGATGCCGGTGGTCCGCGATCCGGACGGTTACATCTACTTCAAGGAGGAAGTCGGCGGCATCGTCATGGGCGGATTCGAGCCGGTCGCCAAGCCGTGGAACGTCGATCGCATCCCCGACCGCTTCGAGTTCCAGCTGTTGCCGGAGGACTGGGATCAGTTCGAGGTGCTGATGCAAAGCGCGCTGCACCGGATGCCGAGCCTCGAGACGGCGCAGGTCAAGATGCTGCTGAACGGTCCCGAGAGCTTCACGCTCGACGGCAATTTTCTTCTCGGGGAGGCACCGGAGCTGCGCGGCTTTTTCGTCTGTGCGGGCTTCAATTCCGCGGGCATCGCGAATTCCGGCGGTGCCGGACGCCTGATCGCCGAGTGGCTGACACAGGGCGAGCCGCCGTTCGACGTGTGGGACGTCGACATCCGCCGCTTCGCCCCGTTTCACGTCAACCGGCAGCATCTCGCCGATCGCACCGTCGAGACGCTCGGCCTGCACTACGCGATGCGCTGGCCGCGCGAAGAGCTCGTCACCGTGCGGCCGCTGCGCCGCTCGCCGCTCTACGATCGATTGAAGGCGAAGGGCGCGGTGTTCGGCACCAAGCTCAATTGGGAGCGCGCCAACTACTTCCTGCGCGACGGCGACCGCGAGCCGGCGCCCACGTTCGACTCCCCCGGCTGGCTGCCTTACGTGCTCGACGAGCAGCGCGCATGCCGCGAAGATGCCGTCGTCTTCGACCAGACGTCGTTTGCCAAATTCGTGCTGAAGGGCCGCGACGCGCTCGCGGTGCTCGAGCGGCTGTGCGCGAACCGCGTCGACGTCGCTGCCGGGCGCATCGTCCACACGGCCATGCTGAACGAGCGCGGCGGCTTCGAGTGCGACGTGACGATCACGCGCGTGGCGCAAAACGAATTCTTCATCGTCACGGGATCGGCGCAGGCGACGCGGGACTTCGCGTGGATCGAGCGCCACATCGGCGAGAACGAGCACGCGGCGCTGGTCGACGTGACGAGCGGCTGGTGCGTCCTGTCGCTGATGGGACCGCGCGCCGAGCCGCTGCTGCGCACGCTGTCGCGCGATGACGTCTCGAAGACCGCGCTGCCGTTCGCCGCGACGAGGCTGATCGACATCGGCTATGCCCGCGTGCGCGCGGCGCGGATGAGCTACGTCGGCGGGCCCGGTTACGAGCTATACGTTCCCACGGAATTCTGCGCGACGCTCTACGACGCGCTCTGTGACGCGGGCCGAGCGTTCGGGCTGCGGGACGCCGGCTACTACACGATCGACGCACTGCGCATCGAGGCCGGGCGCCGGGCGTGGGGCGCCGAGCTGTCGCCGGACGAGACACCCCTCGAGGCCGGGCTGTCCTACGCGGTTGCGCTCGGCAAGCCGGTCGATTTCATCGGCCGCGAAGCCATTCTTGCGCAGCGCGCGCGCGGTGTCACCAAACGCCTGATTCAGTTGACGCTCGACGACCCCGCGGCGTTCGCGTGGGGCGGCGAGCCGATCGTCATGAACGGGCGCCTCGTCGGTGAATTGACGTCCGCCGGGTACAGTCGACGGCTGGGACGCGTGGTTGTCTTCGGCTACGCGAAGTCGCCCGAAGCCGGCACGCCGCTCTCCGATGCGATGATCGAGGGCGCCCGTTTCGCGATCGACATCGCGGGCCGCTGCTGCGAAGCGACCGTGCATCTGTCGAAGGCGCCTTGACGGGGGGCGAAGGCCGCGCGGCGTCCAAACCTGCGACCACTCCGATCGAGTCCGGCACGCCTTCGCCGTACGTTGTACGATCAGGCTTCCATGCAGGCCGACCCGCCCATCGAAATGGAATTGGCAGCCCTCGCATCGCACCTGCACGAGCGGCGCGCCGAGGTCCTGGCCGCGTGGAGCCGCGCGACGCAGCGCGATCCCGACGTCACCACGTCCGCCACGCTGTCGCGCGTGCAGTTCTACGACCATATCCCGGCGATGCTCGACGCGCTGGAGAGCGGCTTGCGAGCGGATCGCCTGCAGCAGGCGCTCGACGCGAAGCGCGACGAGACCGAGAAGGCCGAGGGCCATGGCCTCCAGCGCTGGCAGCAGGGGTACGACGACCGCGAGGTGATGCGCGAATGGATCATACTCAATGCCTGCCTCGCCGACGAGATCGATTTCTTCGCCCATGCCCGGCCGACGCTCGCGCCGGCCGCGCTGTCGGAGGCATGGCGGCGCGTGGCCGCGTTTTGCGTGACAGGAATGAGCGAGAGCGTCTCGCAATACGCCCGCCTGCAGCGCGCCGAAGCGGCCGCGCGCGTCGCAGCGCTCGAGACCGCGGTCGCGCAGCTCGGCGAGCTCGAGCGCCAGCGGGCGGAGGCATGGCGCGAAGCGGCCCACGATCTGCGCGGCAATCTGAGCATCGTCGAAAACGTCACGTCGATCATGCAGATCAAGGGGGCGAACGAGAAAACCCTGCGCATGCTCGGGCACGGCGTCGCTTCCCTCACGGCGCTCCTGAACGATCTGATGACGCAGGCCCGGCTCGACGCGGGACACGAGACGCGCGACGTCCAGCCGTTCGACGCCGCTGCCGCGCTCGCCGAGCTGTGCGCGAATTTCGCCCCGCTGGCCGAGCATCGCGGGCTGTTCCTCGAATCGGAGGGGCCGCCCGCTCTGCAGGTCGACGGCGATCGGGTGAAGGTCTGCCGCATCGCGCAAAACCTGATCCTGAACGCGCTGACCTACACGCGCCGGGGAGGCGCCAAGGTGACATGGGAAGAGGTGGAGGGGCTGCCCCGCCGCTGGACGCTGTGCGTTCAGGACACCGGCCCGGGGATCGCAGCGAACGGCGCCGCGCCGCTGGCGGCCGCGCTCGAAGCGGCGACGCGTGACGGCCACGACGTCGAGCGCGACGGCGCGATGCGCGGCGACCCGGGCGCCGACCCCGCGCCGGCACCGACGCTGGTGTCGCGCTCTCCCCCGCCGACGATTCCGGCCGGCGAAGGCATCGGCCTTTCGATCGTCAAGCGGTTGTGCGAGCTGCTCGACGCCGGTCTCGAATTGCAGACCGGCGAGGGCAAGGGCTCGACGTTTCGCGTGACCTTTCCGAGCCACTACGCCAAAGGCTAGCAGCCGCGGCCGCCTGCGCATCGTGACCGTCATTCATCGCCTGACCCCGCCCGCGCGCCGCGGCCGCACGCCGACGCGGCCGGGCGCCGAGACCGCGCAGGTGCAAAGCCTGACGCGCGGCCTGTCGATTCTCGAGTGCCTCGCGAAGACCGAGGGCGGACTCACCCTTACCGACATCGCGCATCGCGTCGAGCTGCCGCCGTCGACGACGCATCGGCTGCTCGCCACGCTGGAGAAGACGGGCTACGTTCATCAGGCCGGCGACCTCGGGCGCTGGTACGTGGGCCTGCAGGCCTTCACCGTCGGCTCGAGCTTCCTCGCGAGCCGCGATTTCGCGACGCAAAGCCATGGCTACATGCGCCGGCTGATGGAGCAATCGGGCGAAACGGTGAACCTCGCGATCCTCGACGGCACCGAGGCGGTGTTCATCGACCAGGTGCAATGCCGGGAGACGATGCGCACGATCGTCAAGCTCGGCAGCCGCGTGCCACTCCACGCGTCGGGCGTCGGCAAGGCGATCTTCGCATCGCTCCCGAACGACCAGATCGACGCGCTGCTCAAGGTGAAGGGATTGCCGCGCATCACCGAAAACACGATCACGTCGCCCGAGACGATGTGGGCGAGCATCCGCGTCATCCGCCAGCGCGGCTTTTCGTTCGACGACGAGGAGCACCTGCCTGGAACGCGCTGCGTAGCGGCGCCGATCTATGACGAGCACGCGGAGCCGGTCGGCGCGATCTCCCTCGCGGGACCGTCGACGCGCCTCACCGACGCGCGGATCAAGCAGCTCGGGCCCGTCGTATCGCACGCCGCCGAGGAAATCACGCGCAGGCTCGGCGGCCGCTGGCCGCATCCGTACTAGCCGCGTCCCGCAAGATCCGGGCGGCGCAGATCCGATGATCCCGTACGAGGTCCGGATCGAGCCGTATTCGAAGCGGCTGCGGATCATCTTCAACGAGGTGCTGATCGCCGACACGACGCGGGCGCTCGTGCTGCACGAGACGCGGCACGCGCCGACCTTCTACATTCCCTGGGACGACGTCCGTCCGGGCCACCTCGAACGGACGGCGCACCGCACGTACTGTCCATTCAAGGGCGACGCGAGCTACTGGTCGGTCGGCGCGAGCAGCGCGCGGATCGCCGACGCCGCGTGGGCCTACGAGCTGCCGACCGACGACGCTGCCGCGCTACAGGGTTACGTGGCGTTCTACCCGAGCAAGGTTCGGTCGATCCACGGCGACGATGGCGATGCCCCGGACGTGGCGCCGACCGTCGACAGTCCCCATCCGAACCCGATCGCGAGCTGGCTGTTGCGCGATGCCTGGCGGGCTGCCTCGCCGGACGAGCTCGTCCTTGAGTTCTGCGCCTGCCTGCGCGCGCAGGGTGTTCCGGTCGCGCGCATGACCGTCATCATTCCGACGCTGCACCCGCAGGTCTTCGCGAGCGTGTTCGTCTGGCGGGACGACGAGCGCCGCGTGAAGACGATTTTCGAGCCGCACGACATCCTGCATCAGCCGAAATTCTCGCGCAGCCCGTTCGCGCCGATCATCCGCGGCGCCGGCGGCGTACGGAGGCGGCTCGAGGGCGCCCGATCGGAGCCCGACTTTCCCGTCGTGCAGGAATTGCAGGCAGAGGGAGCGACGGATTACGTCGCGATGCCGTTCCGCTTTTCCGACGGCCAGATCAATGTCATGTCGTTGACGTCGTTCGCACCCGGCGGATTCACGACGGCGGCGCTCGGGAACGTCTTCGAGGTACTGCCTGCGCTCGCACGCATGTTCGAGGTTCACGCGCAGCGCCGGATTTCCGTGGGCCTGCTCGAAACCTATCTCGGCCGGCACACCGGAAAACGCGTGTTGCAAGGCGAAATCAAGCACGGCGACGGCCGGCTGATCCACGCCGTCATCTGGTTCTGCGACCTGCGCGATTCCACCGCGCTCGCGGACAGCATGGACCAGGCGAGCTATCTCGCGAACCTGAACCGGTTCTTCACCGCCATGGCGGGCGCGATCATCGCCAGTGACGGCGAAATACTGAGCTACATCGGCGACGCGGTGCTCGCGATCTTTCCGATCTCCGAGCCGGCGCAGGAAGCTCGATCTACGGACGCCGCGGCGAGCGCCTGCCGCGACGCCGTGCGCGCCGCGCGCCTCGCGGGCCAGCGCATCGCGGCGGCCAACGAAGCACGCCCCGACCTGCCGACGCTGCGCTACGGCATCGGCCTGCACGTGGGCGACGTGACGTACGGCAACATCGGCGTTCCGGAACGCCTGCAGTTCACCGTCATCGGCTCCGCGGCGAACGAAGCCTCGCGCATCGAGAGCATGACGAAGGTGCTCGGCGTGCCGGTCGTGGTGTCGTCGGCGTTTGCGGCGCTCTATGGCGGCCCGCTGACATCGGTCGGCGCGCACGCGCTCAAGGGCGTAAGCGGCGTGCACGAGTTGTTCGCGCTCGGCTGACTTACCGCCCCTTCATGCGCTCCATCCGGCGCGCCAGATGCGGCTGTGGCGGCGGCGCAAAGCGCGCCAGCAGGTCGTCCATCGCGGCGAAATCGTTGCACAGGAGCACGACGTCGCAGCCGGCGTCGATCGCGGCATCCGCGCGCGCGACGACGTCGCCGGCCGAATGCGCGCCGGCCATCTCGAGATCGTCGGAGAAGATCAATCCGTCGAAGCCGAGCCGCCCGCGCAGGATGTCGCCGATCCAGATGCGCGAGAACCCGGCCGGCCGCGCATCGACGGCCGGATACACGACGTGCGCCGGCATGATCGCGGGCAGCCCCTCCTGGATCAGCGCGGCGAACGGCACGACGTCGGCGCGCAGGATGTCGTCGAGCGTGCGCGCGTCGACCGGCGTGTCGACGTGCGAATCCGCGGCGACGAAGCCGTGGCCGGGAAAGTGCTTGCCGACGGCGGCGCAGCCCGCGGATGCGAGGCCACGCACGAGCGCGGACGCGAGATCGGCGACCACGATCGGATCGGCATGGAACGCGCGATCGCCGATCACCGCGCTCGCCGCATAGTCGAGGTCGAGCACCGGCGTGAAGCTGAAGTCGACGCCGTGCGCGCGCAACTCGCGGGCGATCGTCGCGCCATGCGCGAACGCGGCGTCGCTCGCCGCCGGCGGCTCGAGCTCGAAGCGCTCGCCGAGCGAGCGCATGGGCGGGATCGCGGAGAACTCGCCGGTGCGAAAGCGCTGGACGCGGCCGCCTTCGTGGTCGACCGCGACGAGGAGCACCGGCCGCAGCGCGCGGATTTCCGACGTGAGCGCGCGCAATTGCGCCGACGATTCGAAGTTGCGCGCGAACAGGATGACGCCACCGACGCGTGGATCGGCGAGGCGTGCGCGATCGCAGTCCGTGAGGGCCAGGCCCTCGACGCCGAGCATCACCGGTCCGCGCAAACCCGTCACGGCGACGACCGGGCCGCCTGCCGCATCAGCGCTTTCATTTCGCGCACGGCCTCGCGCAACCCGACGAACACGCTGCGCGAGACGATCGCGTGGCCGATGTGCAGCTCGCGCACGCCGGGAAGCGCGGCAACCGGCTGCACGTTGAAATAGTTGAGCGCGTGACCGGCGTTGAACCTCATGCCGAGATCGCGAATCGCACGGCCGGCGACGTGAATGCGGTCGAGCTCGGTTACCACCGCGCTGCTCTCGGCGTCGCGTCCCTTCACGTGGAACGCGAGCGCGTACGGGCCCGTGTGCACCTCGCACACGCGCGCGCCGACGCGCGCGGAAGCCTCGACTTGCGGCAGCTCGGCGTCGATGAAAACCGACGTGACGATTCCCGCGTCCGACAGGCGCGCGATCGCAGCGCGGAGCTTGGTCTCCTGGCCGGCGACGTCGAGCCCGCCTTCGGTCGTGATCTCCTCGCGGCCTTCCGGCACGAGCATCGCCATCTCCGGCCGCAGCCGGCACGCGATGTCGACCATTTCGGGCGTCGCCGCCATCTCGAGATTGAGCTTGATATGGACGAGATCGCGCAGCCTTCGCACGTCCTCGTCCTGGATGTGCCGCCGATCCTCGCGCAGGTGCACGGTGATGCCGTCGGCGCCACCGAGATGCGCCTCGACGGCGCCCCAGACCGGATCGGGCTCGTACGTCCGCCGCGCCTGGCGCAGCGTCGCGACGTGGTCGATGTTGACGCCGAGCTCGATCACGTCGGATGTCCCTTTTTCATCGCATCTCCTTGTCGTCTTCGAGCGCCGCCAGGTCCTGCACGACGCGGCGGCTCTCGATGCCGCGCGCCTCGAGATAGTGATCGAGCACGCTGCGCATCAGCCGCTTCGCCTCCGCTGCGGCCTCCGCGTCGGGATAGTGCGCGGTCGCGAGCGCAAGCAGCGTCGCCCCGCGCACGACCGGGCCCCGCGCATCGGACTCGCGCGCGACGAGGCGCGGTCCGCGGTCGAATGCGTAATGGTAGCGTTCGGCGGCGGCGATCGGCGCGCCGGTGTCGACATCGTGCGCAAGCGGCAGCGCGTAACCGAGCTCGGCCAGGAGCCGCAGCTCGAATCCGCGCAGCGTCGCCGCCTGCGCGGAAGGGCGCACGTCGCCGGTGAGCGCATGCAGCGTCGCGGCGTACTCGGCGTAAAGGGCCGGATGCGGATCCTCGCGCGGAAGCAGCTTCAACAGCAGCTCGTTCAGATAGAAACCGCAGAGCAGCGCGGCGCCCGTCGGCAGCGGAAGGCCGCCGCGCCACTCGGCCTTGACGAGCGTCTTGAGCTCGCCCGTGCCGGCCCACGACAGCGCAAGCGGCTGGAACGCCTGCAGCAACCCGCGCAGCTCCGAGCGCGGCCGCCTCGCGCCCTTCGCCACCATCGGCACGCGTCCCGCCGCCTCGGTGAACGCCTCGACGATGACGCTCGTCTCCTTGTACGGATACGCATGGAGGACGAACGCCGGCTCGTCGTCGTGGCGGTCGCGGAGCTGGCGCATTGGGGCGACGAGCGATCAATACCCGAGTCGCGTCAGCATCGCGTCGCTGTCCGCCCACCCGCTCTTCACGCGCACCCATACGTCGAGGAATACCCGGCCGCCGAACAGCGCTTCCATGTCAGCGCGCGCCTTCGTCGCGATTTCCTTCATTCGCGCGCCGTCGCGGCCGACGAGGATTGCGCGCTGGCCCGGTTTGTCGACCAGCACTGTCGCGCGAATCCGGCGCAGCTCGCCCTCCTGTTCGAAGCTGTCGATCATGACGGCCGTCGAGTATGGCACTTCGTCGCCAAGCAGCCGGAAGATCTTCTCGCGCAGGAACTCGCCCGCCAGGAAGCGCTCGTCGCGATCGGTCAGCGCGTCGCCGTCGTACAGCGCCGGACCTTCCGGCAGGAGACCGGCGATCGCCTGCACGAGCGCCGGGAGGTCCGTGCCTTTCTCGGCGGACACCGGCACGATGGCGACAAACTCGCGCAGGTTAGCGAGCTCGGCGATGCGCGGCAGAAGCGACCGCTTGTCCTTCACCGCGTCGACCTTGTTCAGAACGGCGATCGCAGGAACGCTCGCAGGAACCAGCGCGAGCACCGCGCGGTCGGCTTCGGTCACACGCGCCGCGTCGACGACGAACACGACCGCGTCCACGTCCGCGAGCGCATCGCGCACGGCGCGATTGAGCCTGGCATTGAGCTTCGACGGCTGGCGCGTCTGGAATCCTGGCGTGTCGACGAACACGAACTGCACGCCCGGGTCGGTGCGAATGCCGGCGACGCGATGCCGCGTCGTCTGCGGCTTGCGCGACGTGATGCTGATGCGCGCGCCGACCAGCGCGTTCAGCAGCGTCGACTTGCCGACCGAAGGCCGGCCGACGATCGCGACGTGGCCGCTGCGATGAGCCGGATCAGCCACTGCGCTGGCGGCCGGGAAGCGCGTCCAGCGCCTGCTCGGCGGCATCCTGCTCGGCGGCCTTTCGGCTCGATCCTGCGCCACCCACGACGATGCCCAGATCGGGAATCCGGCATTCGACGGCGAACTGCTGCGCATGCGCCTTGCCCGTCGTGCCGACGATGACGTATTCGGGTTCCGGCAACCGTTTGCGATGCAACGCCTCCTGCAAGCGCGTCTTCGGATCCTTGCCGAGGCGCGACGGATCGGCGTCGCGCAGCATATCGCCGTAGGCGGCCTCGATCGCATGGCGTGCGGCGTCGAACCCGGCATCCAGGAAGACCGCCCCGAACACCGCCTCCATCGCGTCGGCGAGAATCGACGCGCGGTCGGTGCCGCCTCCCTTGAGCTCGCCCTCGCCGAGGCGGATCGCCCGGCCGAGGCCCAGGCGACGCGCGATCCGCGCGAGCGCGTCTTCCTTGACGAGGTGTGCGCGCACGCGCGTCAGCTGTCCTTCGGGGATTCCGGGAAACCGTTCGTAGAGCGCCAGCGCGACGACGAAGCCGAGCACGGCATCGCCGACGAATTCGAGCCGCTCGTTGTTCGGAGTGCCGTAGCTGCGGTGGGTCAGCGCCTGGGAGAGCAGGCCCGGATCGTTGAAGACGTGGTCGATCGCGATGCGTGACGCTTCGCTCACATCGTTCAACCCCGTGTCGAGCGCGCCTCGAACTCGAGCAGGATGCTCGCGTTGCCGATCATGTGGAGAATCTTCTGCCAGGAGAGCGTCGCGACGATCGCGTTGCCTTCCCGCCCGACCAGCACGTCGGACGAGCGCACCGAGTCGACGTAGTCGGCGGACAGCCGCCGGTCCATCGAGCGCCGGATTTCGTAGGGCGTGGGATTCTGGACGTCCTGCATCGTCTGGTCGAGCGCCTTCTGGACGGTGAAGTATTCGAGGTAGGACGGGCCGACGCGGAACGCCACCAAGGCGAAGATGATGATGACGATTGTCGTGAACAGGAATCCTGTCATCGACAACCCACGCTCGTATCGGGTCACGTTGCCCCTCCCCGTCACACGTCAATGAATGCCGCTGCCGACGCGCTTGAACGCAAACGACGCAATGTCGTCCCAGTTGAACCAGATGAAGAACGCGCGTCCCCGGATGTGGTCATCCGGGACGAAGCCCCAGTAGCGGCTGTCGTCGCTGTTGTCGCGGTTGTCACCCATCATGAAATAGTGACCCGCAGGCACCCTGCATTTGAAGCCGCGCTCATTGTAGTCGCAATTTTCGCGCCCGGGGAACGGCCTCACGTTCGATGGATACACCGGTTGCGCCTGGACGTTGGCCCCCACGGTATGT
>Ga0207706_10000097_pt1 | contig 91923 bp, 81 predicted proteins | sample KBSC53metaG_FD_184318 | JGI IMG/M metagenome (GOLD analysis project Ga0207706, IMG submission 184318) | Corn rhizosphere microbial communities from Kellogg Biological Station, Michigan, USA - KBS C5-3 metaG (SPAdes) (version 2) | ecosystem: Host-associated > Plants > Roots > Rhizosphere > Soil ...
CGGAGCGAGCGTGGGGGGAAGTTGATCCGAGTCGGGAAGGGCCGCCCCGACCGACTGACCTGCCCCCTGCAGGGCAGCGAGCGGAGCGAGCGTGGGGGGGTGTTTCATCCTAGTTTCCGGCTCGCACGATCACGCCTGCGCCGGAATGTTCTTCGGCGCCGCGCCGCCGCGGGAATAGTTCAGCCGTCCCGTGAGCGCGGCAGGCAGGTGCGGCGCAAGCGCCGTGACGCCCGCGACGAGCGGCGGCACCAGCAACGCGCTTTGCCACCAGTGCGTTCGCGGCAGCGGCGTCAGGCCGGCGACGAGCACGAATGCCAGCACCAGCGCGGCGCCGCGCGCGAGCCCGAAGATCGAGCCGAGGAAGCGATCGACGAAGCCCAGACCCGCCGCGCGCACGGCGCTCGACAGCGGCCATGCGATCAGGGCGCCCGCGAGCAATGCGCCGATGATGATGAGGGCGAAGGCGACGATGTAACGCACGGCCGGATATTCCGGGAGATCGGGAAGCATCGCACCGAGCGCCGGCGTGAACGCGATCGCGCCGACGAAGCCGAGCACCCAGGCGACCAGCGCGATCAGCTCGCGCACGACGCCCCGAAAGAACGCCGCCAGCGTCGACAGCGCGACGACCGCGATGACCACCCAGTCGAACGTCGTCATCGTGTCCTGCGATCGCTCCGCGTGTTCCAGTCATTCGCATCACGCACCACCGCGCCCCAGGTGGAATCCGTTGCGATCGTCGCGAGCCGGCCGCGCCGCGCGATCTATTTGACAGCGGCGACAATGCCGCTCTGGCCTTCGGCCTTCAGCTTGTCCCGCGCCGCCACTGCGGCGTCGCGGGAAGAATAGGGACCGACGCGCACGCGCCACAGCGTGCCCTTGCTGGTCTTCAGAGGCTCCGTATATGCGGTGTAACCAGCCTTCTTCAAGCGACCCGCGAGCGCATTGGCGCCCTTGTCGTCGGCGAATGCCGCGAGTTGCACGGCGAAGCCGTCGTGCGCAGCGGGCGCGTGCGTTTGCGTGTCGGCCGCGCGCACTTCGGGCGTTTTCGACGTTTCCGCGGCGGCCGGTGCCTTCGCAACCTGCGGCGCTGCCTTCGACGGCGCGGCAGGTTGCTGCGGAGTTGCGGCGGGCGGCGACGGTACGACAGCGGTCTGCGGCGCAACGGCGGGCGGTGACGGCGCGACCGCATTCGCGGAGTCGTCGGAAATGCGCGTGTCGTACTTGGATGTCCGCGCGGGCGCGGGCGTCGCGGCGTCCTTCGCCGCGCCATTCCGGGCAGCGTCGGCGGGCGCCGCTGCAGGGGCAGGCGTGTCGGCCGCGCGATGCTCGGCGAGCCGATTCTCGAACTTGCCGTCGTCGATCGGCGGAATCTTCACCGAAACGTCTTCGGGCAGCGGCTTCTCGTCGGTCTCCAGCAGCATCGGCACGACGACGGCGACGCCGAGAGCCAGCACGACAGCGCCCACCAGCCGGCGTCGCGCACGCCGTCGCAACTCGTCTACGTTGATATCCGCTTCCGCCATCGCCATCATGAACCGGAGCGTTGGCTGCGCGTCGCGGCAAGCGCCGCAGCGACAGTCAGGAACGATCCGAAGGCCGCGATTCTATCAGCCTCGTCTGCACCCTCGCGCGCGGCGGCGAAGGCCTGCTGCACGTCGCCGAACGCGCGGATCGATTGCGCGGAGACGCCGGCGTCCTGCAACGCCTGTGCGATGCGCTCGGCGGAGGCTCCACGCGGGCCCGGCAACGGCGCCACGAACCACGTATCGACGCGCGGTGCCACGGCTTCGGCGACGCCGTCGATGTCCTTGTCGGCAAGCATCGCGAATACCGCATGCGTGCGCGGATGAAAGCCCATGTCGCCGAGCGTGGCCGCAAATGCGCGCGCGGCCTGCGGGTTGTGGGCGACGTCGAGCACGATCGTCGGTCGCCCGGGCAGCACCTGGAACCTGCCCGCGAGCTCGACGCGGACCAATCCGTCGCGGACCGCCCCTGCGGATACCGGCAACCGCTCGCGCATCGCGTCGGTGGCGGCGAGCGCAGTCGCCGCATTCGCGAGCTGATAGGCGCCGCGTAGCGCCGGGATCGGCAATCCGTGCCGGCTTCCCCCCGGCCCGCGATACGCCCACTGCGTTCCGGTCACGCGATAGGCGAATTCATGGCCGATCCGCCATAGCGGCGCGCCGACCGCCGCGGCATGCGCCACCAGCGAGCGGGGAGGATCGGCGTCGCCGCAGATCGCCGGCCTGCCTGCGCGAAAGATGCCGGCCTTCTCGCGGCCGATGTCCTCGCGCGTGGAGCCCAGGTAATCGACGTGGTCGATGTCGATTGCCGTGACCACCGCGACGTCCGCGTCGATTGCGTTGACCGCGTCGAGCCGGCCACCGAGGCCTACCTCGAGCACGAGCACTTCGAGGCGCGCGGCCGCAAAAACATGAAGCGCGGCGAGCGTGCTGAACTCGAAGTAGGTGAGCGGCGTCGCAGGGTCGCTCGCCGTGCGCGCCTGCTCGACGCGCGCGAACGCCGCGACGAGCATCCCGTCCGAAGCCTCCTCGCCGTCGATCCGGACGCGTTCGTTGAAGCGCAGCAGGTGCGGCGACGTGTATTGGCCGACCCGGTATCCGCCGTGACGATAGATCGCGTCGAGCATCGCGCACGTTGATCCCTTGCCGTTCGTGCCGCCGACGGTGATCACGGGGCAGCCGACGTCGATCGCCATCCTCGCCGTGACGGTTGCGACGCGGTCGAGCCCCATCGCGATCGCCTTCGGATGCAGCGTCTCGAGATACGCGAGCCAGTCGGCCAGGGATTCCGGATTTGCCAAGGGTGCGTCCGGGTGCGCCGGGTCGGATGGCGTGACGAAGCGCTCGTTTCCGAAGACCGGCCGATCCGCCGGCATTTCGGCGCTTCCGTCGGTGATTTCGCGCGGCGAGTGGCGCAGCGCTACGCCGGCGCCGGCTGATGCGTCAACAGCGCGAGCAGCCGCGCGAGTTCATCGCGCAGGCTGCGGCGGTCGACGATCATGTCGATCGCGCCCTTCTCGATCAGGAACTCGGCGCGCTGGAAGCCTTCGGGCAGCTTCTCGCGCACCGTCTGCTCGATCACGCGCGGCCCGGCGAATCCGATCAGCGCGCCGGGCTCGGCGAGCACGATATCGGCGACGAACGCGAACGACGCCGACACGCCGCCCATCGTCGGGTCGGTGAGGATCGACACGAACGGCAGGCGCTCGCGCGTCAGCTCCTGCAGCACCGCGGTCGTCTTCGCCATCTGGAACAGCGAATTGACACCTTCCTGCATGCGCGCACCGCCCGAGGCCGCCACGCACACGAAGGGCAGCCGGTTCTCGTAGGCGACGCGCACGCCGCGCACGAAGCGCTCGCCGACGACCGACCCCATCGAGCCACCCATGAAACCGAACTCGAATGCCGCGAGCACGAGCGGAACGCTCTTGACGCTGCCCTGCATCACGACCAGCGCGTCGGTCTCGCCGGTTTCCTCGAGCGCCGCCTCGAGCCGCTCCGGATACTTCTTCGTGTCCTTGAATTTCAGGCTGTCGATCGGCACGACCTCGAGGCCGATCTCGAAGCGCCCCTCGGGATCGAGCAGCTGCTCGATGCGCTCGCGCGCGCCGACGCGATCGTGGAAATTGCACTTCGGGCAGACAAGCAGGTTCTTCTCGAGGTCGGTGCGGTAGAGCGTCGCTTCGCACGACGGGCATTTGACCCAGAGTCCTTCGGGAACGGGCGTCTTGCGCACGCCCGGCGTGCTCTTGATGCGCGGCGGAAGGAGCTTCTGCAGCCAGCTCACCGGACTACTCGCTTCGGGCTCACGCCGGGACGGCCTCTGCGCGCGCATCGAGCGCGCTGCGGATGCCGGCGAGAAACGCGCCGGCACGCCGCGCGGCGTCCGCGGGAGCGCCGTGCTCGATCTCGTCGATGATGCGGCTGCCGATGACGACCGCGTCGGCATGCGCCGCGAGCGCGCGGGCGCTCTGCGCATCGCGGATGCCGAAGCCGACGCCGACCGGAAGCGCGATGTGCCGGCGGATGTCGTCGAGCTTGCGCGGCACTTCGTCGGCGTCGAGATGGCTCGCCCCGGTGACGCCCTTGAGCGAGACGTAGTAGACGAATCCCGCCGCGAGCGCCGCGATGCGGGCGATCCGCGCGATCGGCGTCGTCGGCGCGATCAGGAAGATCGGCGCAATGTCGTGCTCGCGCAGGAGCGCCGCGAATTCCTGCGCCTCTTCCGGCGGATAGTCGACGACGATGACGCCGTCGACGCCCGCGTTGCGCGCGCGGTCGACGAATGCGTCGACGCCCATCGCCTCGATCGGATTGGCGTAACCCATCAGCACGATCGGCGTCACGGCGTTGCGGCGCCGGAACCCGGCAACCAGGTCGAGCACGTTCGCGAGCCCGACGCCCTGCGCAAGCGCCCGCTCGGAGGCGCGCTGGATCACCGGTCCGTCGGCCATCGGATCGGAGAACGGCACGCCGAGCTCGATCACGTCGGCGCCTGCGTCGACCAGCGCGTCGACGATGTCCGCCGTCACTGCGACCGACGGGTCGCCGGCCGTCACGTACGGGATCAGCACCGTGCGCCCCGCCGCGCGCTGTCGCGCGAACGCGGCGTCGATACGATTCATGGACGCTTTGTGATTCATGGACCCTTCGACCGCTCGGCCACCGTCGCCATGTCCTTGTCGCCGCGGCCGGAGAGATTGACGAGGAGAATCCGGTCGCGCGGCAGCGTCGGCGCGAGCTTCGTGGCATAGGCGAGCGCGTGCGCCGATTCGAGCGCCGGAATGATGCCCTCGATGCGGCAGCACGTGTGAAATGCCGCGAGCGCCTCGTCGTCGGTGATCGACACGTATTCGGCACGCCCGGTGTCCTTGAGCCACGCGTGCTCGGGACCGACGCCGGGATAGTCGAGGCCCGCCGACACCGAATGCGTCTCGACGATCTGGCCGTTCGCGTCCTGCAGCAGGTACGTGCGATTGCCGTGCAGAACGCCCGGACGCCCGGCACCGAGCGACGCCGCGTGACGGCCGGTGGCGATGCCCTCCCCCGCTGCCTCGACGCCGACGAGCTTCACCGCGCGGTCGGGCACGTACGCATGGAAGATTCCCATTGCGTTGCTGCCGCCGCCGACGCAGGCGATGACGACGTCGGGTTGCCGGCCGGCTGCCTGCGGCATTTGCGTCACGCATTCGCGGCCGATGACGCTCTGGAAATCGCGCACGAGCATCGGGTACGGATGCGGGCCGGCGACGGTGCCGATGATGTAGAACGTCGTGTCGACGTTGGTCACCCAGTCGCGCATTGCCTCGTTCAGTGCGTCCTTCAGCGTCTTCGATCCGGACTCGACCGGCACGACGCGCGCGCCGAGGAGGTTCATCCGATACACGTTCTGCGCTTGGCGCCGCACGTCCTCGGAACCCATGTAGACGACGCATTCCATGCCGAAGCGCGCGGCCACCGTCGCCGTGGCGACGCCGTGCTGGCCCGCGCCGGTTTCGGCGATCACGCGCGGCTTGCCGAGGCGCTTCGCGAGCAGCGCCTGGCCGATGCAGTTGTTCACCTTGTGCGCGCCGGTGTGGTTCAGATCCTCGCGCTTGAGCCAGATCTGCGCGCCACCGAGCTCGCGCGACCAGCGCTCGGCGTGATAGACGGGCGAGGGCCGGCCGACGTAGTGCGCAAGCTCGCGCTGGAATTCGGCGACGAATTCCGGATCGTCGCGATAGCGCGCGTACTGCGTCTTCAGCTCGTCGAGTGCGGCAATCAGCGTCTCGGCGACAAACACGCCGCCGTAGGGCCCGAAATGCCCGCGCTCGTCGGGCAGGTCGATGCTGCTTCGCGATAGTTCGGCCATCTGCACCCGGTCGATTCTAGCAAACGGCTTCCGTACGATCGCCGAGCGCCCGGTCCGCGGATGACACCGCCTGCGCGAACACGCGAATGCGCGCCGGGTCCTTCAGGCCGCGTCGCGGCTTGCCGGCGGCGTCGCGCTGCTCGACGCCGGACGAGACGTCCACCGCCCACGGCCTCACCACGGCAATGGCGCGCGCAACGTTCTCGGCCGTCAGTCCCCCGGAAAGGATCAGCGGCTGGGACAGTTGCGCACGCACGTCCGCCGCGAGGCGCCCCCAGTCGAATGCGCGGCCGGTGCCGCCCGGCAGGTCGCCCTCGTGGAACGCGTCGAACAGCAGGGCCGCCGCATCGCGATACGGCGACGCCGCCGCTCGGAGGTCGAGGCCGTCCTTCACGGCAATCGCCTTCACGTATCGACGGCCGAACGCGCGGCAGAGGTCGGCGGCCTCGCTGCCGTGGAATTGCAGCACGTCGAGCGCGACGGCGGCGAGCGCCGCGCGCACTTCCTCGGGGTGCGGATCGACGAACAACCCGACCGTGGTCACGTACGACGGCAGCGCGGCGACGATGCGCTGCGCCTGCGCATGCGTGACGACGCGCGGCGTGCCGGGCCAGAACACGAGGCCGATCGCATCGGCGCCGGCGTCGACGGCGGCCTGCGCGTCCTCGACGCGCGTGATGCCGCAGATCTTGATTCGCGTGCGCATGGCCTCGTCGCTTGTTCTATCCTCGTCTACTTCGGGGTCAACAGCGGCGACTTCGCTGACGGCAGCGCAAGTCGCCGCTCTTGAACCGGAGGTCCGGTGGCGGCCTTCGCTCACGCCGCGAGCGCGGGCAAATCGCGCACCGTCGGCGGGAGCCCGTAGCGCGCATCGTACAAGGCGCCGCGGAAGTAGAGCCCGGCCGCTGCGAACGTCGGCGCGCCGCGCGTGCGGTCCGCTGCTTCCAGCACTTCGGCGATCCATGCCGGCGAGCGCTTGCCCGCGCCTACCTCGACCAGTGCGCCGACGATGTTGCGCACCATGTGATGCAGGAACGCGTCCGCCTCGAAATCGAACCGCAGGAAGGCGCCGTGCTGCGCGATGTCGAGGACCGCGAGGTTTCTGACCGGCGACTTCGCCTGGCACATCGAGGCTCGAAACGACGAGAAGTCGTGGCGCCCTAGCAACCGCGCGGCCGCGTCGCGCATCGCGGCGACGTCGAGCGGCGCGTGATGCCAGCCAACGCGCCCCCGCAGGAGTCCGGGCCGCTCCGGCCGGGCAAGCAGGACGTACGTGTAGCGACGCGCAAGCGCGTTGTTCCGCGCATGGAAACCGGCCGCCACCGGCGCGCACCACAGCACGGCGGCCGCGTCGGCCAGGTTTGCGTTGACGCCGCGCACCCACGCCGTTTCCGGGCGCGCGGCGGGCGTGTCGAAATGCACGATTTGCGACGTCGCGTGCACGCCGGCATCGGTGCGCCCTGCGCCGACGACGCGCACCGGCGCGGATGCGATGACCGTCAGCGCCCGCTCGAGCGCATCCTGCACGCCGCATCCGGACGGCTGCGACTGGAAGCCGCAGAAATGCCGCCCGTCGTATTCGAGTGCCAGTGCGCGGCGCATGCGAGTCGGTAAGACTTCAAAAGCGAACCGGCGGGCCTGCGCCCGCCGGTTCGCGAAAACGACGTCGACGATGCCGGGATCAGGACGCGAGCTTCTGGAGCAATCCCTGCGCTTCCGATTTCTGCTGGTCGTCGCCTTCGTGCAGCACTTCCTGCAGGATCTCGCGCGCGCCGTCCGTGTCGCCCATTTCCTGATAGGCCTTGGCGAGATCGAGCTTGGTCGCGGCGTCGTGCCACTGGCCGTCGAGCACCGACGGCGTCGGATCGTCGAACGCGGGACGATCGGGATTGAACGACAGGTCGAGCTTGTCGAGCTCGAGCGATCCGGCCGGGTGCCCGAACGAAGCCGCGGCAACGGCCGCCTTCTCGGGTGCCGGCTTGACCGGCGCAGGACGATCGGCATCGTCGAGCTGGAAATCGAGGTCGAAATGCGGCGGCTCCGCCGGCGTATCGACGCGCGTCGAAAGGTCGTTCGCAGCCTTCTCGAAGCTCGGCGCAGTGAACGGCGAATGCCCGGCCGAGCCGCTTTCCTCCGCCGGCGCAAGGCTGCTGCCGTGAGCCGACCCGAATGCCGGTGCGGACACGGAAGCCGTCGCCTTCTCGTCCAGCGCCTTGAAGACGTCGTGTGACGCCGCTGCGGTGCCCGCCAGGGGTGCGCTGCGGGCCACCGCGTCCTCCGCGCCGGCCAGGATTTCCGCGGCGCTCTTCTGCGCGGGCTTGCCTTCGGGCGCGATCGAGATGTCGCCGTCGCTGAAGGCCGGCGTCGCGTGCAGCGGCGAGCGCGGGGGCGTCGCGGCGGCCGGCTCGCGCTGGGCGGCGCTGTCCTGGAACATCGGGTTTGCCGGGTCGAGCTGCCGGCCGAGCGTCACCGCCTTGTGCCAGACGTCGCCTTGGCCATGGCTCACGGCGAAGAGCTCCGAGGCCACGGTTTCGAACGCCTGCGGCTTATTGTGCTGCGAATGGATCTCGAGCAGCTTGAGATAGATTTCCTGCCGTTGCGGGTCTTTCTTGAGCGCGTCCTTCAGGATCTCCTCGGCCTGCGCATCGCGCCCGTACGCCAGGTAGACCTCGGCTTCGGCAATCGGGTCGACCTCGTCGGTGTCGATGTTGCCGAGGCCTTCGCGGCTGAAGTCGCTCGCCAGCGAGTTTTCGCCGGTGTTGACGACGCCGCCGCCGGTCGAGCCGAAGACCGTGTTCGTCTTGATGTCGGTGCCCGAGATGATGCTGTCCTCGAACTTCGTGCCCTTGCGCCGGCGTGCCGCGAACAGCGCGGCGATGCCGCCCAGCACGACGAGCGCCGCGGCGCCGAACGCCCAGTTCGGCGTAGTCGAGAAGAGGTCGGCGAAGAATCCGGGCGGCTCGGACTTGGGTGCGGCCTTCGTGGCGGGCGCCGGTGCGGGCGCGGCCGCCTTCGGCGCCGGGGCCGGAGCGGGCGTCGCGGGTTGCGCAGCGGGCGCGGGTGCCGGGGCCGGTGTTGCTGCCGGGGCGGGCGCAGTGGCCGTCGGTGCTGGCGCGGGCGTTCCTGCGCTCGCGGCGGCCGGCGGGGCCGCAGCCGGCTCGGGCGCCTTTCCGCGCGCCGCATCCGATTGCGCCTGCAATTGGGCGAGCGACTGGTTCTTGAGCTCGACGGCACGCTGCAACTCGGCGATCGTCTTTTCGAGCGCCGCGATGCGCTGCTGCGCGTCCTTCAACTGCTGATCGCGGGCGATCATGTCCTCGGCAGGCACGCCGCCTTTCCCTGTCGTCGCGCGCGACACGCGAAGCTGGTCCGATCCGGGCGGGGCGGCCGGCGTGCGGTCCTCGACGGCCGCGCCGATGCGCCCGCTTGCTTCCCGAGTGGCGCTGCCGGCCGATGTGGGCGCCGCGGCGGCCACGCGGTCGCGATACGAGCGCCAGTCGGACGCCTGCATGCGCACGACGCGCGCGGCCTCCGCCTCGGGCGTCGTCTGCGCGTCGGCCGCACTCGGAATCGTCATGATTGCGCCCGCGCGTAGCCGATTCATGTTCTCGCCGTCGAACGCCTGGCGGTTGCCCTGGAACAGCGCCGCGAGCATCTGCTCGAGCGACACGTCAGCGGGCTTGTACTGGGTGGCAATCTTCTGCAGCGTGTCGCCGCGCTGCACTTCGTACTGCTGACCGCCGCCTGATGCACCCGGTGCACTCGACGCACCTGCTGCACCCGATGCGCCGGCCGCACCCGATGCGCCTGCTGCCGCAGCGCTCGGCGCCTGAGCCGGCGCCGCGGCGGGAGCGCGCGGAGCCGGCGCGGCGGCAGTGCGCGCCGGCGTTCCGGCCCGCGGCGGCGTCACCGGCTCGGCCGTCCCCGCCGCCGGCATTCCGGGCGGATCGAGCAGGAACGTGTATTCGCGCACCACGCGGCCGGAAGCCCAGTCGAGCTCGACCAGCAGGTCGAGGAACGGCTCCTGCACGGAGACCGGTGACGTCACGCGCAGGTAAGGCGTTCCCGTGCCGCCCTCGAGCGAAATGCGCGCACGCGACAACGTGCCCTGATACGTGAGATTGTTCTGGCGATAGAGGCTGGGATCGGCGACTTTCGCCCGCAACGAGTCCAGGTCCTCCTTCGTGACCGACGTGAGCTCGATGCGGGCCGACAGCGGCTGGCCCAGCGCGGAATCAACGGTGAGCTTGCCGAGCCCGAGCGCCAGCGCATGGCCGGGCAATGCCAGTGCCCCTGCCAGCAGGCTGTAGGTGAAGATGGGTTTTGCGCGCATGCCGACCTCGCTGGGATTTCGCTCCCGTTAGCCCGGGCCCAACTTAGCACCACGCCTTGGGCGGTGCAAGGTAAAGCACGGTATTAGATGAAGTTTTATGCAAGTCGCGTTCCTGCGCGCAACAGGCGCTGGATCAGGGGGCAAAACGGTCGCGGACCGCGCCGCCGCGAGGCCAAAATTCCCCCCGTGGCCGAGTGGCGCGGGGTATCGACAAGCCCTTGGCTCGCGTGCGCCCTGAACCGCCCCGCGCCGCATGCGACAGTGACGGCGCACGTCAGGCGGCTTGCATAAAGCTGCCGGAAATATGCCACGAAGCGCGGATTCCTGCGCGCCGGCGCCGGAATGGCCAAAGGCAAGCAACGACCCCCGCGGCGGCGCTCATGCGGCGGCTATCACTCGGCGGCCCGAGCGGCGGGCGGTCAGGCAACGACCGGGGCGATGCCCCTAGCGACGCTGCAGGATGAGCAGCATCCGCCGCAGCGGCTCGGCGGCGCCCCACAGCAGCTGGTCGCCGCAGGTGAACGCCCCGAGGTATTCGGGACCCATTGCAAGCTTCCGCAACCGGCCGATGGGCACCTCGAGGCGGCCGGTGACGGCGGCCGGCGTGAGCTCGCGGATGCTGGCGTCCCGGGTGTTCGGCACGATACGCACCCAGTCGTGGCCCCCGGCGAGGATCCGCTCGACGTCGCGCAGCGAAACGTCATGGCGGAGCTTGATCGTCAGCGCCTGCGAATGGCAGCGCATCGCCCCGACCCGGACGCAGATCGACTCGACCGGAATCGTGTTCGCCGCGAGGCCGAGGATCTTGTTGGTCTCGGCCGCGCCCTTCCACTCCTCGCGGCTCATCCCGTTGCCGAGATCCTTGTCGATCCAGGGAATCAGGCTTCCCGCGAGAGGGACGCCGAAATGCTCGGTGGGAAAGCGCTCGTCGCGGAGAATGCCGGCGACCTCGCGGTCGATGTCGAGGATCGACGAGGCAGGATCGTCCAGCAGCGCCTTCGCGGCGAGGTGCGCCTCGCCCATCTGCTGCAGCAGCTCGCGCATGTTCTGGGCACCTGCGCCGGACGCCGCCTGGTACGTCATGCAGGTCATCCACTCGACCAGGTTCTCGCGCAGAAGGCCCGCAAGCGCCATCACCATCAGGCTGACCGTGCAGTTGCCGCCGATGAAGTTTTTCACCCCATCGGCGAGGGCCCGGTCGATGACGGCGCGGTTGACCGGATCGAGGATGAGCACGGCGTCGTCGCGCATCCGCAGCGCCGACGCGGCGTCGATCCAATAGCCGGCGAAGCCGCTGTCCCGCAGCCGCGGAAACATCGCATTGCTGAAGTCGCCGCCCTGGCAGGTCACCACCGCGTCGAGGCCGCGATACGCAGCCGGGTCGTTCGCGTCGCGCAGCGTGCCCGTGGCGGCGCCGATGTCGGGCACCTTGCCGCCGGCGCTGGACGTCGAGAAGAACACAGGCTCGATCGCCGCGAAATCGCGCTCGGCGAGCATCCGCTGCATCAGCACCGACCCGACCATCCCGCGCCAACCGACGAACCCGACCCGCATGCCCTCTCCGCTATGCCTTTACCGCGATATTCGATAGTGCCACGAACCGCTCAGCCGCGGGCGCTCGCTGAAAGCGCGGCGACGACCGCGTCGCCCATCGCGCGCGTACCGATCGAGCGCTCGCCCGCGGCGGCAATGTCCGCGGTGCGCAGGCCCTGCGCCAGCACCGCGCGTACCGCCGCCTCGATCCGCGATGCGACGTCGGCGCGACCGAACGTGTGGCGAAACATCATCGCGACGGACAGTATCGTCGCGAGCGGATTGGCGCGGTCCTTTCCCGCGATGTCGGGCGCCGAGCCGTGGATCGGCTCGTACAGGCCCTTGCCCTTCGCGTCGAGCGACGCCGACGGCAGCATGCCGATCGAGCCCGCGAGCATCGACGCCTCGTCCGACAGGATGTCGCCGAACAGGTTGCCGGTGACGATGACGTCGAAGCTTTTCGGCGCGCGCACGAGCTGCATCGCCGCGTTGTCGACGTACATGTGCGACAGCGCGACGTCCGGATACTCCTGCGCCACTTCGGTCATCACTTCGCGCCAGAGCATCGACGTGTCGAGCACGTTCGCCTTGTCGACCGACGTGAGCCGGCGCTGCCGCTTGCGCGCAGTCTCGAAGCCGACGCGCGCGATGCGCGCGATCTCGCTTTCGGCGTAGCGCATCGTGTCGAACCCTTCGCGCTCGCCTTCCGCTGTCGTGCGCCGGCCGCGCGGCTCGCCGAAATAGATGTCCCCCGTCAGCTCGCGGACGATGACGATGTCGAGACCGGCGACGACGTCGGGCTTGAGCGTCGACGCCGCAGCCAGCTCGGGATAGAGCAGCGCCGGGCGCAGGTTGGCGAAGAGCCCGAGCGCCTTGCGGATGCCGAGGATCCCCTGCTCCGGGCGCAACGCGCGCGGCAGCGTATCGTATTGCGGCCCCCCGACCGCGCCGAGCAGCACGGCGTCGGCGCCGCGCGCCGTCGCAAGCGTCGCATCGGGCAGCGGATGGCCAACCGCGTCGTAACCCGCGCCACCGATCGGCGCCTCGTCGATCGCGAGCGGAAGGCCGTCGCGGCGCAGCACTTCGAGCACCTTGCGCGCTTCGCCGACGATTTCCGGGCCGATGCCGTCGCCCGGGAGGATCGCGATCTTCAAAGCCAGGGTTGTTCGGCCAGATGCCGCGCCTCGAAGGCGCGGATCTCGTCCGTGTGCCGCAGCGTGAGCCCGATGTCGTCCCAGCCGTTCAGCAGGCACTGCTTGCGAAACGGGTCGACGGCGAAGTCGTAAGCGAGCGATCCGTCGGCCGTGGCGACGCGCTGCCGTTCGAGGTCGATCGTGAGCGTGAAGCCCGGAAACGCCGCGACATCCGCGAACAGGCGGTCGACGGCCGAGTCCTGCAGCACGATCGGCAGCAGGCCGTTCTTGAAGCAGTTGTTGAAGAAGATGTCGGCGAACGCCGGCGCGATCAGCGCGCGGAAGCCATAGTCGGCGAGCGCCCACGGTGCGTGCTCGCGCGAGCTGCCGCAGCCGAAGTTGCGCCGCGCGAGCAGGATCGACGCGCCGCGGTAGCGCGGCTCGTTCAGCACGAAGTCGGGATTGGGCCGGCGCGTTGCCGGATCCATGCCGGGCTCGCCGTGATCGACGTAGCGCCACGCGTCGAACAGGTTGACGCCGAAGCCCGCGCGCCTTATCGACTTCAGGAACTGCTTGGGAATGATCGCGTCGGTGTCGACGTTGGCGCGGTCGAGCGGCGCGACGATTCCGGTGTGGATGCGAAACGGCTCCATCGCGATTTCCTAGGACGAAAGCCTGCGGACGTCGACGAAATGCCCGGCAATCGCCGCCGCGGCCGCCATCGCCGGACTCACGAGATGCGTGCGTCCGCCGGCGCCCTGTCGGCCTTCGAAATTGCGGTTCGACGTCGACGCGCAGCGCTCGCCCGGCTCGAGCCGGTCGTCGTTCATCGCGAGGCACATCGAGCAGCCGGGCTCACGCCATTCGAAGCCCGCGTCGCGGAACGTCCGGTCGAGGCCTTCCGCTTCCGCCTGCGCCTTCACGAGGCCGGAACCGGGCACGACCATCGCGAGCCGCACGTTCGACGCTACGCGGCGCCCGCGCGCGACGCTCGCGGCCTCGCGCAGATCCTCGATCCGCGAGTTCGTGCACGAGCCGATGAAGACCTTGTCGATGCGGACGTCGCCGATCGGCACGTTCGGCGCCAGGCCCATGTACTCCAGCGCGCGCGCCATCCCTTCGCGGCGCTCGGCGTCGCGCTCGCGGTCGGGGTCGGGCACGCGGTCCTCGATCGACACGACCATCTCGGGCGACGTGCCCCACGTGACCTGCGGCTTGACCGCCGCCGCGTCGAACACGTGCGTCGTGTCGAACTTCGCGCCGGGATCGCTGACGAGCGTGCGCCAGTACGCGGCGGCGCGGTTCCACGTCTCGCCGCGCGGCGCGAACGGCCGGCCGCGCAGGTATTCGAGCGTGCGCTCGTCGAAGGCCGCCATACCCGCGCGCGCGCCCGCCTCGATCGCCATGTTGCACATCGTCATCCGGCCTTCCACCGACAGCGCACGCACTGCGTCGCCGCCGAACTCGATCGCATGGCCGGTGCCGCCGGCCGTGCCGATGCGGCCGATGATCGACAGCACGAGATCCTTCGCGGTGACGCCGCGCGGCAGCGCGCCGTCGGCCCGGATCAGCATCGACTTCGACTTGCGCGTCAGCAGGCATTGCGTGGCGAGCACGTGCTCGACCTCCGAGGTGCCGATGCCGAACGCGAGCGCGGCAAACGCGCCGTGCGTGCTGGTGTGCGAGTCGCCGCACACGACCGTCATCCCCGGCAGCGTCGCGCCGTTCTCCGGCCCGATCACGTGGACGATGCCCTGCCGCGCGTCGCGGAACGGGAAGTAGACCTTGGCGCCGAAGCTCCTGATGTTGGCGTCGAGCGCCTCCACCTGCGTGCGCGAGACCGGGTCGCGGATGCCTTCGTCCCAATGCGTCGTCGGCGTGTTGTGATCGGCGGTGGCGACGATCGACTCGACGCGCCAGGGCTTGCGTCCCGCGAGCCGCAGGCCCTCGTAGGCCTGCGGGCTCGTCACCTCGTGGACCAGGTGACGGTCGATGTAGAGAAGGACCGTGCCGCCGTCTTCCTGGCGGACGACGTGGCTGTCCCAAAGCTTGTCGTAGAGCGTGCGTGCAAGCATGCAGTGGCCTTCGAAAGCGCCGGATGAGCCGTCATTCTAGTGCGTGCCGATGCGTTGGCCCGGACGTTGCTTTATCGGCGGCGTGCACAGTGTCGCAAGGCCCGGATTGGCATGCGTTTCCCGACCGAATTCCGCTTGATCGCCGCATTCATGGCGGGCGCGACCGCGCTCGCCGTCGCGGCGTGGCTCGTCGTAGCGAACGGCGAGAGCTATGTCGATTCCGTCACCCGGCTTGACGTCTTGCGGCAAGCGCACGACGAAACCTCCCAACTGTCGTCGACAACAACCCCCGGTGTCGGAGGTGCAACCCCCGGTGTCGGAGGTGCAACTGCGGCGCGCGCCATTCGCATTCGCGAGGCGCGGGAAGCAGCGTTCCGTCATCTCGATGCGACGCGGCAGGCTGCGGCGACCCTCGCCGGGCTCGCCGTCGTGCTCGGCGTCCTCGCGTGCGTGCACGCGGTGCGCAACGAACGCCGCCGGACGGAAATCGCCGCGCAGTTCGACCTGCAGGCCAACCACGACGCTTGCACGGGATTGCCGAACCGGCGGTTCTTCGCTGAATGGCTGTCGTACGCGATCGCACACGCGCGCCGGGAGCGCGGCCACGTGGGCGTGCTGTTCATCGCCATCAGCGGCACGACCGCGGTCACCGACCTGCACGGCGGGGAAGCCGTCGATGCGCTGCTGATCGAAATCGCGCGCCGCTTTCGCGCTGCCTCGCGCGAAGGCGACCTGTTCGCGCGCCTCGGCGCCACCGAGTTCGCGCTCGCGACGCCCGATGCCCGCGACGGCCGCCAGCTCGCGCTGCTCGCGCAGCGCTTGCGCGACCAGTTGAACGAGACGTCGCAGCCTCCGCTGGCCGACACGCCGATCGGCGCGTCGATCGGCATCGCGTTCTTCCCGGAAGATGCGAACGACTCCGCGGGGATCATGGCCGCGGCGAACGCAGCGATGTACGCGGCGCGCCGGGCAGGCCGCAATCACGTCGCGTTCAACGCGCTGGCGGCGTAATTCCGCTCGTCGCAACGTGCGCGGCAAGCCCTGCCTCTACCCGCGCCGCCGCAATCCCTGCGGCGTCGCTCGCAAAGCATTCGATGGCGTCCACGCGCATGCCGCGCATCCAGGTCAGCTGGCGCTTGGCGAGCTGGCGCGTCGCAGCGATGCCGCGCTCGCGCAGCTCCGCGAGGTCGCCGCGGCCATCGAGGTATTCGAGCGCCTGGCGATAACCGACGCTGCGCATCGACGGCAGCTGCGGCGTCAGTGGAAAGCGCACCCGCAGCGCTTGCACCTCCTCCACCAGGCCGGCCGCAAGCATCGCGTCGAACCGCCGCGCGATGGCGGCGTGCAGCGCCGCGCGATCGGCCGGTGCGAGCGCGATCACGATCGTGGGACCCGGGGCCTGCCGCGCGTCGCGCGCGCCCTGCAGCGCCGATAGCGGCTGCCCGGTCAGCGCATGGACCTCGAGCGCGCGCTGGATGCGCTGCGCGTCCTGCGGCGCGAGGCGGGCCGCGGTAGCGGGATCGACGCGCGCGAGCTCCGCGTGCAGCGCGGGCCATCCTTCGCGCGCAGCACGCGCGTCGAGCGCGTCGCGAACCGTTGCGTCGGCCCGCGGCAGCGCGCTCAAGCCTTCGCGCAGCGCCTTGAAATAGAGCATCGTGCCGCCCGCGACGATGGGCACGCGGCCACGGCTGCGAATGGCGGCGATTGCCGCCAGCGCGTCATCCCGAAACCGTGCCGCCGAATACGGCTCGGTCGGGTCGAGCAGGTCGAGCAGGTGATGCGGCACGATCGCGCGCGTGGCGGCGTCCGGCTTCGCGGTGCCGATGTCCATGCCGCGGTACACCTGCGCCGAATCGGCGCTGACGATCTCGCCGCCGAAGCGCCGCGCGAGCCCGAGTGCGAGCGCCGACTTGCCCGACGCTGTCGGGCCCATCAGCAGGACGCACGGATTCATCGGAATGCAGGGTCAGAGACGACTTTCGACGATGGGGTTTGCGGTTTCGCATCACCCGTTCGCGGAAAGTCGTCTCTCACCCCGTTATCGGCCGCTGACCCTGCTAGCGGCCGCGCATGAACAGCCGATCGAGATCCCCGAGCGTCAGCTCGAACCACGTCGGCCGGCCGTGATTGCATTGCCCCGCGCGCTCGGTGGCCTCCATCTCGCGCAGCAGCGCATTCATTTCGGGGATCGTCAGGCTGCGGTTCGCGCGCACGGCGCCGTGGCACGCCATCGTCGACAACAGCTCGTCGCGCCGCGCGTCGAGCGCCTGCGAGCCGCCGAATTCGCGGATGTCGTGCAGCACCGCGCGCGCGAGCGCCGCCGCATCGGCGTCCTGCAGCGGCTGCGGAATCCCGCGCACCGCGAGCGTCGCGGGGCCGATCGGCGATACGTCGAATCCCAGCGCGTCGAGCGCGGCGGCATGCTCGGTGGCGGCGGCGATTTCGAGCGCCTCGGCGGCGAACGTCGCCGGCACGAGCAGCGGCTGCACCGGCACCCGGCCGTCGAACGCGCGTTTCAGGCGCTCGTACACGATCCGCTCGTGCGCCGCGTGCATGTCGACGAGGATCAGTCCCGCGCGGTTTTGTGCCAGCACGTAGATTCCATGCAGCTGCGCGAGCGCGAAGCCGAGCGGATAGTCGTCGCCGGCGGGCAGCGGCTGCGGCGCGCGATCGCCGAACAGCCGGCGGTAGAACGCAGCAGGCTCGCGCGAATCGAGCGCGAGCGCATCCTGTGCGCCCGCCGCATGCGCAACCGTGCCGGGTGCCGCGTGCACACCCGTGCCCGACGCGCCGTCACCGCCAGGGCGCGCGCCCCACGCCGCCGCCGTGCCGTCGGCTGGTACGCGCGGCGGCAAATGCGCCGCGGCGATGCCGAGGCGCTCCGCCGCCGACACCGCTGGCTGACCGGCGGCGGTCGTGGCGAGCGCGCGCTCGACCGCATGCCGCACGAATTGGTGGATGGCGCCCGCGTCACGAAACCGCACCTCCGTCTTTTGCGGATGGACGTTCACGTCCACGCGTCGCGGGTCGAGCGTGAGCCACAGTGCGTACGCCGGCTGCCGCTCGTGATGCAGCACATCGCGATAAGCCTCGCGCAACGCGTGCGAGAGCACGCGATCGCGCACGTAGCGTCCATTGACGAACAGGTATTGCATCGCCGGTCCGTCCGCCGCATAGGCGGGCCGCACCGCGTAGCCCGCGAGGCGCACGCCCGCCGCTTCGGCATCGACCGGCGCCGCGTGCAGCACGAATGCATCGCCGAGGAGCGCCTCGGCGCGCGTTCGCCGACCACCCGCCTGCAGGCGATGCAGCGCGCGCCCGTTGTGCGTCAGCGTGAACGCGACGTCGCCGTGCGCGAGCGCGATGCGCCGGAACGCCTCGTCGCAATGCCCCCATTCGGTGGCTTCCGTGCGCAGGAACTTGCGCCGCGCCGGCGTATTGAAATAAAGCTCCTCGACGGTGACCGTCGTGCCGCCGGCAAGCGCCGCGGGCGCGACCGGGCCGATGGTTCCGCCTTCGACCTCGATGCGCCACGCATGCGGCCGGTCGAGAGCACGCGAGGCGATGGCCACGCGCGACACGGCGGCGATCGACGCGAGCGCCTCGCCGCGAAACCCGAGTGTGCCGATCGCCTCGAGGTCGACGACCGACACGATCTTCGACGTCGCGTGCCGGGCGACGGCGAGCGCCAGATCGTCGCGCTCGATGCCGCTGCCGTTGTCGGCGACGCGGATGCGCTTGACGCCGCCGCCCGCGACGTCGACGTCGACCTGCGATGCGTTGGCGTCGAGCGCGTTCTCGAGCAGCTCCTTGAGCGCCGCGGCCGGGCGCTCGACCACCTCGCCGGCGGCGATCTGATTGATCAGCAGATCGGGCAGCGCGCGGATCGTGCCCATCAGCGCCGCGCGCGAGGCGTGGATTGCATCGGCAGGCCGGGCCGCCCCAGGTCGGTTCTCACCGCGCGAGCTTCTGTACCCAGCGTGCGTACACAGCGCCGGCGATCGCCTGCAGCGCCGCGAGGCGCTCGGGGAGATCGCGCAGGATCTCGTCACGCGACTGGAGCGCGGGTGCCTCCGGTGCGGCGATCTCGCCGGCACCGGTGCGGCACCATGTCCGCACCAGTTCGTCGGTCATCTCGATGTGGCATTGAAAACCGATGTGCCGGTCGTCGATGACATACGCCTGGTTGGGATTGAAGCGGTTGGTGAGCACACGCGTCGCGCCGGCCGGCACGTCGAACACGTCGTAATGCCATTGAAACGGCGTGAAGCGCGCGTGGCCGCCGAACCAGGCGGCGCGCGCGCCGGAATCCGTCGTCTCGACGTCGATCCAGCCGATCTCCGGCGTTCGGGTGCGCTGCACGCGCGCGCCGAGCGCCTGTGCGAGCAGCTGGCCGCCGAGGCAATGGCCGATGACGGGGACTTTGGCATCGACGGCATCGCGCAACAGGCGGGACAGCGGATCGATCCAGTGCAGCGATTCGTAGACGCTCATCGGCCCGCCCATCATGCCGATGCCCGCAAACGCGCGAGGGTCGCCGGGGATCGGGTCGCCGGCGTCGACGGCGATCAGCCGCCACGGCAGGCGCTCGCGGTCGAGCCACTCGGCGAAATGCGCGGGCCCTTCGGTCTCGCTGAAGCGGAAGATCGCGATCGGACGCATGCTGGCGGCAAGCGGCGCGCGTTGCGCGCGACATTACAATCGGCAATCTTACCAGTGGCAAACACCACGGAGGCGCCGTGCCATCTCGTGCCCGACTGCTTTTCGCCGTCGCGCTCGCCGCGTGCGCCGCCCTCGCGGCGGCAGCCGACGTCATCGCGCCGAACGCGCACCTCGTCGCGGAGAACGTTCCACCCCTCCCCGCCGCACTCGCGGCAAAGGTCGCGCCCTACACCGAATTCAAGCCGACGCTCGCGGTGAGCTGGCATCCGGTCAAGCGCGAACTCGTCGTCGCGCGTCGCGCCGTCAACACGACGCAACTTCACCGCATCGCGTCACCCGGGGGCGAGCTCATGCAGGTGACCGATTTCGCCGAGCCGGTGCGGTTCGGCGTCTTCTGGCCGAAGGCGCCCGATGTCCTCGTGTTCACACGCGATTCCGGCGGCAACGAGCAGCGCCAGGTCTACCGGCAGGATCCTGGAGGCGCAGCACCCGTGCTGCTGACCGATGCCGCGCGCAAGAACGATTTCGCGGGCATGACGCGTGCGCGCGACCGGCTGCTCGTCGAGTCGACCGACGTCGACAAGTCCGGCCGCCGCGAGGATCCCACGCTCGATCTCGCGCTATTGAACCCGCTGGAGCTCGCGGGCGCGCGCAAGATCGCCACGTTGCCGGGCACCGGCTGGGACGACTACACGTTCTCGTTCGACGATCGCCGGCTCGCGCTGATCGAACACAAGTCGGTCAACGAGTCGTATGTTTGGGTGATGGACGTCGCGACGGGCAAGCGCCGACGCGTGCTGCCTGCCGAGGGCACGGCGCCGGCGCGCCCGATCGCATCGAGCGACCTCAATTTCGCACTCGACGGCCGGGGTGTCTTTCTCTCGACCGACCACGACGGCGAATTCCGCAGGCTCGCGTATCTCGATCTCGAAAGAGGCGCGCTCGAGTACTTCGGCGAGGGCGGCGACTGGGACGTGGAGTCGATCGCGCTGTCGCCTGACGGGCGCACGCTGGCCGTGATCACCAACGAGGCGGGCGTCGGCGTCCTGCGCCTCTACGCCGCGGAGTCGCGCAAGCCGCTGCCGCGGCCGCGGATGCCGATCGGCAGCGTGCGCAGCGTCGTATGGCACGAGAATTCGCGCGACCTCGCCGTCTCGGTCAACAGTGCGCAAAGTCCCAACGACGCGTACGCCGTCGACGTGCGCGCCGGCACCGTCACGCGCTGGACCGAAAGCAAGGTCGCGGGGCTCGACGCCGCGGCATTTCGCAGCGCCGAGCGCTTCGAATGGAAGAGCTTCGACGGCCGCACGATCGGCGGGTTCATCGTTCGCCCGCCGCCGCGGTTCGCCGGCCGCCGGCCGGTCATCGTGTCGATCCACGGCGGCCCGGAGGCGCAGGCGCGCCCCCGGTTCATGGGACGCTGGAACTACTTCATCGACGAGCTGGGCATCGCGGTGATCGAGCCGAACGTGCGCGGCTCAAGCGGCTACGGCAAGACGTTCGTCGCGCTCGACAACGGCATGAAGCGCGAGGACTCGGTGAAGGACGTCGGCGCGCTCTTCGACTGGATCGCGCGCGATTCCGGCCTCGATCCTGCCCGCGTGCTGGTCGAAGGCGGCAGCTACGGCGGCTACATGGCGCTCGCCGTCTCGACGCATTACGCCGACCGTATCGCCGGCACGATCGACGTCGTCGGCATCGCGAATTTCGTGTCGTTCCTCGAGAACACCGAAAGCTATCGCCGTGACCTGCGCCGCGTCGAGTACGGCGACGAGCGCGACAAGGCGATGCGCGAAGTCTTGACACGGATATCGCCGGTGAACAACGCGGACCGCATCAAGGCGCCGCTATTCGTCGTACATGGGCGCAACGATCCACGCGTTCCGTACACGGAAGCGACGCAGATCGTCGCGGCGGCGCGCAGGAACGGCGTGCCTGTCTGGTATCTGCTCGCCGACAACGAAGGGCACGGCTACGCGCGCAAGGAGAACGCCGACTTCCTGTTCTACGCGATGATCGAGTTCTTGCAGACGTACCTGTTGAAAGCCAGGTAAGCGCACGTCCGCTCAACGGGTTCTGCGCACCGGCCGCTGCGGGGCATTCATCGTCCTGCCTGCGCCCGCCGCAGCGGCGGACGCGTGCCGAGCGTGACGTCCATCGTCTGCCGCTTGCCGTTGCGCTGCACGTCGATCGGCACGTTGGTCCCCGGCTCGAGCTCGAGCGTCAGCGCGGCGACGTCCTCCGGGTCCTCGATTGCGCGGTCGCCGAAGCGGACGATCACGTCGCCCGCCGCGATTCCCGCCCGATTCGCGGGGCCGCCGGGCTGCACGGCGACGACCAGCGCACCGGCGCGCGGCGCCGGTCCCGTCGACACGCCGAGCCATCCGCGCGCGACGCGTCCGTTCTTCCGCAGGCCGGCAGCGACCTTCTGCGCGAGATCGACGGGAATCGCGAAGCCGATGCCCTCCGATCCGCCGCCGCGCGACAGGATCGCGGAATTGATGCCGACCAGATTTCCCTCGACATCGATCAGCGCGCCGCCCGAATTGCCGGGATTGATCGACGCGTCGGTCTGAATGAAGTTCTCGATCGGATTGATGCCGATGCCCTTGCGCCCGAGCGCGCTCACGATGCCCTGCGTCACCGTCTGGCCCACGCCGAGCGGATTACCGAGCGCAAGCACGACGTCGCCGACGGCAAGGGTCTTCACGTCGCCAATCGCGATCGGCTGCAGTCCTGCGGCGTCGACCTTGAGCAGCGCGAGATCCGAGTCGGGATCGACACCGACGAGGTTCGCCGGTCGCAGCGTGCCGTCCGGCAGCGCCACGGCGAGCTGGTTCGCGCCTTCGACGACGTGGTTGTTCGTGAGGACGTCGCCGTTGGCGTCGATGACCACGCCCGACCCCAGACCCTGCGAAAGAATCGTGCGGCCGCCGAGGCCGAACGGACCGCGGGCGGCGGTACGCGCGGAATGGACCGTCAGCACCGATGGCGCCGCACGCTGGACGGCGGCGCGGAAGCTGACGCTCAGTGCGGCGCCGGTCGCACTCTGTGCAGCGCTCGTGGCCGGCGCAACCGGCGGCGGCAGCGCAACCGCGGGCGGAGGCACCGAGGGAATCACCGGCGGCGCGACCGCGACCGGCGGGGCGGAATCGATCGCGTAGCGTGCCGCCACAAAGCCGGCGAGCGCGGCGAGCGCGAGCTGCAGGAGCAACACGAACAGTCGGTTCACGCGTGCCTCCCGCGGCATGCGAAGTCTGGAGGTTGGACGGGTGCCGCGCCCGGCGGACCGGGCGAAGCTCCAAAGCGATTCTATTCGCTCGCGAGCAACCGATAGCCGACACCCGTTTCGGTGACGAAATGACGCGGCCTGATCGCGTCGTCGCCGAACTTGTCGCGGAGCTGCTTCATGTAGATCCGCAGGTAGTGCGTATCGCCGGCGTGCGTCGGGCCCCAGATTTCGGTCAGCAGCTGGCGATGGGTGACAACCATGCCGAGATGCTTCGCAAGCGTCGCGAGCAGGCGGAATTCGATCGGCGTCAGCCGCAGCTCTTCGTCGCCGCGACGCGCCGTGCGCGCCTGCAAGTCGACGTCCGCCGCCCCGATGCGCAGCGTCGTCAGGCCCGAGGCCGCGCGCGCGGCGTGGCGCAACGCGGCCCGAATGCGCGCCAGCAGCTCGCCGGTCGCGAACGGCTTCGTCACGTAATCGTCGGCGCCCGCGTCGAGTGCCTCGATCTTGGTGCGCTCCTGCACGCGCGCCGACAGCACGATGATGGGCATTGGCGACCAGTCGCGGATGCGGCGGATCACATCCACGCCGTCCATGTCGGGCAAGCCCAGGTCGATGATGGCGAGATCGGGCTTATGCGTCGCGGCGTCGATCGCGCCGCGTCGCCCGGCGGTCGATTCGACGCTGCGATATCCCTCGACCTCGAGAGCGGAGCGCAGAAATCGCCTGATCTCCGGCTCGTCTTCGACGACGAGAATCACCGGGTGCCGTGACTCGGCCATCGTCAGTTAGGTTCCGATGGCAATGCGGGCTCGTCCTCGAGCGGAAGCGTGAAGCGAAAGGCGGTTCCGCCCCCCGGCACCCGCGCGGCCCAAGCGTCGCCGCCGTGCAGGCGCACGATCGCCCGGCAGATCGCGAGCCCGAGTCCGATGTCGGTGCCACCGCCTTCGACCGGGCCGCGATGAAACTTGGCGAAGATGCGCGCGAGCTCGTCGTCCGACAGGCCGCCGGCGTAGTCCTCGACGGTCACTATCACGTCCGTCTCGCGTCGCTCGGCGCGGAGCCGCACTACAGTGCCTGCAGGCGTGTGGCGCGCAGAGTTTTCGAGCAGGTTGGACAGCGCCTGCTCGACAAGAGCCGCGTCGACGCGCACGAGCGGCAGATCCGGTGGAACTTCGACGATCACGCGATGCGCGGCAAGCCGCTCGGCGAGGCGGGCGAGCACGGCACCGACGATCTCGCCCAGTTCAGCCCAGTCGCGCTCGAGCGCGATGGCGCCTGTTTCGAGCCGCGTCATCTGCAGCACCTTGGCGACGTGCTCGGACATTTCCCGCGCCTGATCGAATACGCTTTGCGCGAGCGCGCGGCGCGCCGGCGCGTCGAGCCGCTCGCCGTTTTCGGCGAGGCTCGACGAGGCGCCGGCAATCACGGCGAGCGGTGTGCGCAGGTCGTGCGAGATCGACGCGAGCAGGGCGCTGCGGATCCGCTCGGTCTCGGCCTCGAGTGCGAGCGCGGCCTGTGCCGTCGCCTGGCGCCGAACGCTGTCGACGAGGCGCGAGATCACGAGCGCAACGCCGAGAATGATGACGAACGTGAGCACATATTGCAGGTCGTCGATCGTGAGGCGGCCGCGCGGCGGCACGAACAGGACGTCGAACGCCAGCACGGCGAGACAAGCCGCGGCGATCGCCGGTCCGCGTGAAAGGCGCAGCGCAACGATCACGACCGCGAGCAGGTAGACCATCGCGATGTTGACGACGTCGAAGCGCGGATGCATCGCCCACCCCGCCAGCGTGCAGAGAGCGACCGCACCGGCCGCCCACGCGTACCCCGTCCAGAGCGGGTGCAAACGCATGACGTCGATGGTACGCATCGCGCGCATAAATTTCCCGTAAAAACTGCGGCGCGCTCCTCCCGACCGGCACGGCGACGCCTATGCTGGCGAGATGGAGCTCGCCGTCGCACCTGCCATCCCGGCCGTCAGCCCCGCCGGGCGACCTTTGCGGCGGCAATCGGACGCCGGCCTCGCGCTGCTCGCGCTGGGCGTCGTCTACGGCGACATCGGCACGAGCCCCCTGTACGCTGCCAAGGAAACGTTCAACCCGGTCCACGGAATCGCGCTCAACAGCGCGAATGTGATCGGCGGCGTGTCGGCGATATTCTGGGCGCTGATGATCGTCGTGTCCGTCAAGTACGTGACGCTCGTGCTGCGCGCGAACAACCGCGGGGAAGGCGGCATCATCGCGCTGCTTGCGCTCGCGGCGGGCGCCGTCCCGTCGAAGCCGCGGTTACGCGCGCGGTTGCTGGCCATCGGCACATTCGGTGCCGCGCTGTTCTATGGCGACGCCGTGCTCACGCCGGCCATCTCGGTCCTGTCCGCGGTCGAAGGCCTGGAGGTGGGAACTTCGGCGCTCGAGTCGTACATCGTGCCGATCGCCACCGGGATCCTGATCGCGCTGTTCACGCTGCAGCGGTTCGGCACCGGTGTGGTCGGCCTGCTCTTCGGCCCGGTATGCCTGTTGTGGTTCCTGGCCATCGGGGCGGCGGGCGTGTACCGGGTTGCGGAGACGCCGGAGATCCTGACGGCACTCGACCCACGGCACGCGCTCGTCTTCGTCACTTCGCACGGCTATGCGTCGTTCGTCGTGCTCGGGGCGGTACTGCTGGCTTTCACCGGTGCGGAGGCGCTTTACGCCGACATGGGACATTTCGGGAAACGGGCGATCCGCGTCGCCTGGTTCGGCGTGGCAGCACCGGCGCTCGTGCTGAATTACTGCGGTCAGGGCGCGCTGCTGATCGCGCGGCCGGACGCGCTCGCGAACCCGTTCTACCTCGCCTTTCCCGGCTGGGCACTCTATCCGATGATCGTGCTCGCAACGGCGGCGACGGTGATCGCGTCGCAGGCGACGATTTCTGGGGCGTATTCGATGACGCGGCAGGCAATCCAGCTCGGACTCCTGCCGCGGATGACGATCCGGCACACGTCGGCGAGTGCGATCGGCCAGGTGTACATGCCGGCCGTGAACTGGCTGCTGCTTGGAGCCGTCGCGGCCACGGTGATCGGCTTCGGCAATTCATCGCGACTCGCGTCGGCCTACGGCGTCGCGGTCATGGGGACGATGCTCGTCACGACGCTGCTCACGTATTTCGTGCTTCGGTACGACTGGCGCTATCCGCTCGTCGTGTGCGTGCTGGGGACAGGATTCTTCGCCGTCGTCGATGGCGCGTTCTTCGCAGCAGCCGCGCACAAGATCGTCGACGGCGGCTGGTTTCCACTCGTGCTCGGCGGCATCATGTTCGGCCTAATGTGGACGTGGCGACACGGCCGCGAAGCGCTGCTCGCGCGGCTGCGCGACGCTTCGCCGCCGCTTGCCGGAATGCTGGAGTCGCTCTACCGCGATCCACCGCCCTGCGTCCCCGGCACCGCGGTGTTCCTGACCTCGAGCCCCGGGGCCACGCCCAACGCGTTCCTGCACAGCCTCAAGCACTACAAGGTCGTGCATGCGCAGAACGTTTTCCTGACGATCGAGTTCGATGCCGTGCCGTGGGTCGCGAGCGAAGCGCGCGTGCTCTGCGAGCCGCTGAACCCGAGCTGCTGGCGCATCGTGGCCCGCTACGGATTCATGGAGCAGCCCGACGCCGCGCTCGCGCTCGAGCTGTGCGCGCCGCACGGGCTTTCCGTGGATCCGATGGAAGTGAGCTACTTCCTGTCGCGCGAGAAGCTCGTGCCGGGGACGGCCGAGCGGGGCGCCGCGCGCTGGCGCGACCGCATTTTTGTCGCGATGGCGCGCAACGCCGGAAGCGTCACTGATTACTTCAACCTGCCGCCGAATCGCGTGGTGGAGCTCGGCACCCGGGTCGCGTTGTGAAACGCGGGCCCGCGATTGGCACGCCGTCGAACGGCCGCTAAAGCGCACTGGCCCGGCCCGAGCCCGATCACCAGCCGCGCGCGATCCTCGCGTACGCGGAATGGTTGTGGATCGACTCGAAGTTCTCGGCCTCGACGGTGAACGCCCCGCAGCGGCCGTCGGCGGCGAGCCGCGACGCCACGCCGCGTACGAGATCCTCGACGAAGCGCGGATTGTCGTAAGCGCGCTCGGTGACGTACTTCTCGTCAGCGCGCTTCAGGATTCCGTAGAGCTCGCACGACGCCGCGTCTTCCGCGATGCGCACGAGATCGGTGACCTGCAACGGCTCGCGCGGCCGCGCGACGATCGTGATCAGCGAGCGCTGGTTGTGCGCGCCATACTCGGAGATCTCCTTCGAGCACGGGCACAGCGACGTCACCGGCACCGACACACCGAGCGTCGCGTTGAACGCGCCGCTCGCGAGCTCGGCCGTGAGCTGCACGTCGATGTCGAGCAGGCTGGCGACACCCGTCACCGGCGCGAGCTTGCGTACGAAGAATGGAAACGCCATCTCGATGCGGCCGCCCGGAGCCGACAGTCGCGCAACCAGGTCCGCGACGAGCGGCTTCAGCATGGCGACCGTCAGCGGCGCCGCGCCGGGTGCCGCGCGCTCCTCGAGCAGCTCGACGAGCCGTGACATGTGCGTGCCCTTCTGCTCTTCCGGCAGCGCCACGTAGACGTTGCAGGTCGCGATCGTCGCCTGCGTCGCGTCGCCGTCGGCGAACGGCAGCGGGTAGCGCAGTCCCTTGATCCCGACGCGCTCGATGGCGAGGTGGCGCTCGTCGCGCTCCGCCTGCACGTCGGGGATCGGGATCAGGAAATTCGGGGATTCGGGTCGATTCATCGGATTCCTAGTTTGCCATAGTGCCTGCGGCAGAGGCCGGCGAACGGCGAGTCACGTTACGCATTGGATGCGCAACGCGCATCGGGCGTTTCAGGCGGTGCGCAACACGATCCAGTCGGCGAGCTCCGCGAGGCGCCGCCCCGAGGCCGCGAAGGGCACCAGCGCCGCGCGCGCTTCGGCATGCAGCGCCTGCGCCTGGCGCCTGGCCTCGGCGAGGCCAAGCAGCGCCACGAACGTCGCTTTGTTCTGCGCGGCGTCCTTGCCGGCGGTCTTGCCGAGCGTCGCCGCCGAACCTTCGACGTCGAGCACGTCGTCGACGACCTGGAACGCGAGTCCCGCTGCACGCGCATAGCGGTCGAGCGCGTCCACTTCCTCGCGTGCGAGCGGACGGCCGCATCGCGCTCCAAGCCGCACGGCGGCGCGGATCAGCGCACCGGTCTTCAGTGCATGCATGCGCGTCAACTCCAAGAGGCCGAGTGTCGCGCCGGTCGCGTCGAGGTCGAGCTGCTGGCCGCCCGCCATCCCCGCATGACCGGCGGCTTCGGCGAGGATCCTGCACGCGTCGGCGTCCGCGGGGTGCGCGCGGCCGGGAGCGGCGATCACCGCGAACGCGAGCGATTGCAGCGCATCGCCGGCGAGAAGCGCCGTAGCGACGTCGTACGCGACGTGACACGTGGGCTTGCCCCGGCGCAGCGAATCGTCGTCCATGCAGGGCAGATCGTCGTGGATCAGCGAGTACGCATGGATCAGCTCGACCGCCGCGGCGCGCGAGTCGACGTCGGCCGGATCTGCGCCCGCGACTTCCGAGGCCGCGTACGCAAGCAGCGGACGCATGCGCTTGCCACCGCCGAGCGTTGCGTAGCGCATCGCGGACGCGAGGCGCGAAGCGGGTGAATCCGCTGCAGGCAGCAACGATTCCAGCACGCCCTCGATGCGCTGCTGGCGCTCGCGCGACCAGGCAGCGAACGCGGAAGCGTCAGGAGTCGTCGGCATCGCCGGGTGCGAAGGGCTGCAGCAGGCCCTTTTCGAGCACCTGGACCTGTTGCTGCGCATCCTTCAGCGCCGATTGGCAGTACGCAAGCAGCGCCGCGCCGCGCTTGTAGGCGGCGAGAGACTCGGCAAGCGGAAGCTCGCCGCTCTCCATGCGGCCGACGAGCTCCTCGAGCTCGGTGAGCGCGGCCTCGAAACTGTGCGCGGAATCGGTTGTCTCGGGCATTGGGAGCGAACTGAAAAGATGCGAATGGTCGGGCGGCGGAAATGCGAAAGGATGACGAAGCGAAGCCGGTCCCTTGACCTAGGTCCGGGAAACCCGATATAATAACACGTTTGACGACGCGGCCTTTTGCGGCGCTCCAAGGCGCCCCACGCGATCCTTTCGCGCGGCCGACTTAGCAAAGCGGTCCGGATGCATCGGTCTTTTCGAGGCACACCGGGTTGTTGGGTTGGGTTGGTTTTGAACCACGCATGAAAGGATGATCGGATGTCGGATCTCGCCGCGGCGGCGCGGCTCGGGCAAGCCACGTCGCAACTTCCCGTAGCCTGGTACTGCGATCCCCGCGTTCTCGAAGCCGAGCGCAAGCATTTGCTCGCGCGTGGCCCCGGTTACGTCGGCCATGCGCTGATGGTTCCGGAGCGAGGCGACTATCACGTGCTCCCCGCGCGCAACGACGCGCAGGCGCTGGTGCACGGGCCGCGCGGCGTCGAGCTGATGTCCAACATCTGCCGGCACCGGCAGGCGATCATGCTCACCGGCCGGGGCAACATGCAAAGCATCGTGTGCCCGATCCACCGCTGGACGTACGACCTGGGCGGCAAGCTGCTCGGCGCGCCGCACTTCGCGAACCAGCCGTGCGAGCAGCTCGGCCGCACGCCGTTGCAGAACTGGAAGGGGCTGCTCTTCGACGGCCCGCGCGATGTCGCGCGCGATCTTTCGCGGCTGACGCTCGACGAGCTCGATTTCTCGGGTCACCTGCTGAACCACGTCGAGCTGCACGAGTGCCGCTACAACTGGAAGACGTTCATCGAGGTCTACCTCGAGGACTATCACGTCGAGCCGTTCCATCCCGGGCTCGGGTCGTTCGTCACGTGCGACAACCTTCGCTGGGAATTCGCCGAACGGGCGTCCGTGCAGTTCGTCGGCGTCCACAACGGCCTCGCGAACCCGGGGACGCGCACGTACGAGCACTGGCACAAGGCGGTGCTCGACTATTGCCGCGGCGAGCAGCCGCCGCACGGCGCGATCTGGCTCACGTACTATCCGAACATCATGGTCGAGTGGTACCCGCACGTTCTCGTCATCAGCACGCTGATTCCGCAGGCGGTCGACCGCACGCTCAACGTCGTCGAGTACTACTATCCCGAGGACATCTCGCTGTTCGAGCCCGAGTTCGTGGCGGCCGAGCAGGCGGCGTACCGCGAGACGGCAAAGGAAGACGACGAGATCGCCGAGCGTATGGATGGCGGCCGCAAGGCGCTGTACGCACAGGGACGCAGCGAGGTCGGACCTTACCAGTCACCGATGGAGGACGGCATGCAGCATTTCCATGAGTTCTACCGACGCGAGATGGAGCAGCACCTTGCCGCGCTCGACTGACGCTGACGTCACGTTGGCAACGCGTTGCGCGAGTCGATGATGCCGCGTACGTCGCCTCCCGCGCCAAAGCGCGCAGCCGCTCCGCGATCCGCCGGGCAGGCACCTGCGACGCACTCGACGCTCGTCGAGACGGCCGAGCTCGCGCCGCATCTCGGCGACCCGCGCCTCGTGATCGTCGACGTCCGGCACGACCTCGCCGATTCCGCGTTCGGTGAAGCGGCGTACGCGAAATCGCACATTCCTGGCGCCGTATTCGCGCACGTCGACCGCGACCTGTCGGCGCCGCGGTCGCCGCATTCCGGCCGCCATCCGCTGCCGACGCCCGAGGCCGCGGCGAAACTGTTCGGGCGCCTCGGCATCGGCGCGACGAAGCAGGTCGTCGCGTACGACCAGGGCAATGGCGTCTATGCGTCACGACTGTGGTGGATGCTGCGCTGGCTCGGCCATGACAGCGTCGCGGTGCTCGATGGCGGGTTTGCCAAGTGGATGCGCGAAGGACGGCCCGTCTCGACGGACGTCCCTCACGTCGCGCCGGCGAAATTCGTGGCGACCAACGTGCTGCCGACCGTGAATGCCACGGGCATCGCGGCGAGCCTGCCCCGCCACGGCCTGCTGCTGCTCGACGCGCGCACGGCCGAGCGCTATCGCGGCGATGCCGAGCCGATCGATCCCGTCGCCGGGCACATTCCCGGCGCGCTCAACCGTCCATACACGCGCAACATCCACGACGACGGCACGTTCCGCTCGCCGCGCGAATTGCGCAGCGAGTTCGAAGGCATGCTGCACGGCCGGGCGCCCGACGACCTCGTGCATTATTGCGGCTCCGGCGTCACCGCGTGTCACAACCTGCTCGCGATGACCATCGCAGGCTATCCGCTGACGCGCCTGTATCCCGGCTCGTGGAGCGAGTGGATCACCGATCGGCGCCGGCCGATTGCCAAAGGCCAGATCTAAGACGCATCTCCAGGCACCGGGATAATTCGCTCCAACGCGAACGTGTGAGCGCGGGCCCCGGGACGTCTCGGCAAAAACTTTGCGGTACAGGAAAACCAGTGCGCCATGCGCCTGATTCCGGGTTGCTTCGACTCCAAAAGAGCCGACCGATGGCAATTGCCAGAAACCCTGATGTGGCCTTTGAATCCGTACGTGCACACATATTCGGTGCCGAGACTGTAGTGCGTGAAGCGGATTTAGCCTGGGCCCTGTTCGAGAAACTGCGGTCTGACGATGTTCTTACTGCACGGTTTAGGAAGCGCTACTGGCAACGTTTTCATGGGCGGCCACAATCTTGAGCGCTCTTCTTGCTGGCACAGCTTTACGCTATGGGACCAAGCCAAGAATCGGAACTTATTGCACTGAGCAACGCTTGGGTTGACGCCAGGGTGCACCACGACAAGGCGGCCTTAGAGCGCGTTCTCGACGAGCGATTTTTGGTCACCTTTACGTGCGGCAACACCGTTGATCGAACGGCGTTTGTCGCTCGAATCATGACCGCCGAAATCAAGCCGTTCGGTGTCTTAAACGAAGTCGTGAACATTCATGGTGACACGGCGCTCGTGATTGGCACTACGACCGACCACACAACCAAATTCACTTGGGTCGCAGTCAAGAAAGACGGCCAGCCGATAGACAGCCTGCAGATTCCTAATTCGGCCTCGATTGAGCGCGTCGCAGGGTGCTCGGGCCACCATAATTAGCCGCGCGTGCGGTCCCAATTCGTCAGTCGACCTCGATTTCGGGCCTGCAAGTTAATCGGGGTGTCCGCGCGCCGGTCTGACCCGTCAGCGTGTTCCCATGCGCGCGTTCTTCGCGGCCACCGCGATGATGGTCCGGTGATAGCCACGCCGTGCCCGCAGCGCCGTGGCCCAACGCGACAGGCGGTCGGTTTTCTGCGCCGCACTCTGCAGCACCGCCCGGGCACCGAGCATCAGCAGCGTGCGCAGGTACGCATCGCCGCGTTTGGTGATGCGCCCGAGCTTCGGTTTGCCGCCCGTGGAATATTGTCGCGGCACCAAACCCAGCCACGCAGCGAACTGCCGCCCATTGGCGAATTCGTGCCCCGTGGCAATGGTCGCGGTGATCGCCGAGGCGGTAAGCGGACCAATCCCAGGCACGCCCTGAAGCGCCGCGCCGGCTCATGCTCTCTTGCCAGTGTGACCAATTGTCGCTCGTAGTGGCGTCCGACACGGCGACAACGAGGCGATCAGTTCGATCAGCCTCTCGCGTCGCACCGTTTTGCGCAACACGACGTGGCCCGCCGCGTCCACGCCGTGCACTGTAAACACCGCCTTTGCGAGATCGACGCCGACAGTAGTAACCTGTTTCATGACTTCCCCTCCGGTTTCAGATTGAACAAAGCCGATTCAATCTTGGCACCTCGTTGCCGCTTCCGCGACGGGGAAGTCCCTTTTATTCGTTAGGCTGCGGAAGCACGCGATGCGCCTTTGGACACTGCATCCCCGATACTTGGATTCGAGAGGCTTGGTGGCGCTTTGGCGCGAGGCTCTTCTCGCCCAAGCTGTGATACGGGGACGCACCCGCGGCTATCGTCACCATCCGCAGCTATGCCGATTTCGGGAAAGCTCATTCCCGCGCTCGGCCATCAATGCCTATCTATCCGATGTATACGCCGAGGCCACCATCCGTGGCTACAACTTCGACCGGTCCAAGCTCGTGCGAGTGGGCGTACGACCGCGGCTCACGGCCACTCAGGACCAATTGCTTTTCGAATGGGAGTGGCTGCTCCGAAAACTTCGCGTTCGAGACATGGCAACCTATCGGAGGCATCGTCAGATCGTTGATCCCGCTGCGCACCCCATCTTTGACATTGAACCTGGTCCGATCAGCGAATGGGAGCGTGTCAGTGAACGAACGGCAGCGTAACCTTACGGTCAACCGGACGCGCCGGCACGGGGCTTCTACTTGGCGAGCGGCTCGTCCGCGCGCCGGTTACATCCGACGTTGGGCGTCAGGTCCGCGCCGGCCGGTGTCTTCTTACGCAAAGAGCCTGTAGGACGAGGTGAAGAAGGCAAGGTTCAGCGAGCAGCAGATCATAGATCCTGCAACTGGCGGAGGCAGGAACCACGGTCGCCGACCTGTGCCGTAAGCACGGGATTAGCCAGTGGACGTTCTACCAATGGCGTAACAAGTACGGCGGTATGGGTGTGAACGAGGCGAAGCGGCTCAAGGAATTGGAAGAAGAGAACCGGCGCTTGAAGAAGATCGTGGCCGACCAGGCACTCGACATATCAGCACTGAAAGAGGCGCTGCACCGAAAGTGGTAACGCCAGAAGCGAAGCGATCGGTGGTGTGCTTCTGGCGCGAGCAGATGAAATTGAGCGAACGCCGCGCTTGTGGATTGATCGGACTGGATGGGTCGACGCACCGCTATCAGCGGCGAGCCGATCGGAACGGTGCGTTGCGGCAACGGTTACGCGAACTGGCCGAGCAACGCCGTCGGTTTGGCTATCGACGCCTGCACGTCTTGTTGTGCCGCGAAGGTCAGGCGGTGAACAAGAAGCGCGTCCAGCGCCTTTACCGGCAGGAAGGGTTGTCACTGCGTGGACGACGCCGGAAGAAGCGCCGCGCCGGTTTACGAGTGGTGCTGCCGAGGCCTTTTGCGGCCAATCAGCGGTGGTCGATGGCCTTCATGAGCGACGCGCTCGCCGATGGCCGGCGGTTCCGTTTGTTGAACGTGGTCGATGACTGGACGCGCGAATGCTTGGCGATCGCGGTGGGTCGCAGTCTCACCGGTCGGAACGTCATTGTCGTTCTGGAGAAGATCGCCATGCAGCGGGGGTCAGGTAATAGCTAGCATGCTAGGCATCGCGAACAGAGGTGTCCCGGTGCACAGTCCGCAGTCCGTGCGTGGGCGGTTGCCGGCCAGCCTGTTCGCTGCCATGGCGCTTTCGGGGAATGCCGCAGTTCTCCCTATTACTCCCGGCGAATACTATTTGACGATCGAGACCGTGCTTCCTCATCTTGAGGAGGTACTCCGTTATGCCACAACTCGCACACACCAATGTTTGCGCGAGCCTGACGCAACAAGTCTCTTCCCACTCCTCACGCATCAAGCCTTCGCGGGGTGCCGCTTGGTACCCGATGCGGACGCGGCCGATGGCATGCGCTTTACCCTGCGGTGCAAGAACGCTCAAGCTGCAAGTGGAACGGCCGCATTCGAGGTCGGTGCGAGTTATGTCTCAGCAATCCTCGACGTCAAGATGGGCGGCAAGAATATGACTCTGTCCCAAAGGCTCTATGGGCTACGCCTCGGTTCATGCTTATCGTCCGACACCAGGTGACGGCTACCGTTAGCTGGAGCGGACCGTCGCTCCCTCAACCGTTTAGACCGCACGCGCCCTTTAAGTCTCATCAATTGAGCGATGCCTAACTTTCGGTCAACCGGACGCGCCGGCACATGTCTTTTCGTTCGTGAACGTCAGCGCGGCACGCCGGTTACTTCCAACGTTAGGCATACATGTCCCACATCGATCCGACACTTATTGCCGTCATCGTTGCGGTCGTCCTTTCCATTTTCGTCATCCGCTTCCTTTTCCGGCCAAGGAGGCCGCCCACAGTCAATTTCAAGTGCGTTCGGTGTGGAATCATTGCGCACGTTCTCGTACTCGCCTGCATTCCCTTTGGGCTGATCGCGATCGCCGTGTATGCCTAACCCTGCGGTCAACCGGACGCGCCGGCGCATGCCTTCTACTTGGCGAACGCCTCGTAGGCGCGCCCGTTGCCTCCAACGTTAGGCGTCACAAAGCCATGGCGTCGTCTCTCGAAGTGGCGGTCGCCGATCCGACTGATCGGCTTCCGCTCTATCGAATGCTGGAGCTATACCAGCATGACCTATCGGACATCTGGGACCAGGACCTGGACGAGCACGGCGAGTACGGATACGAGCTCGACCGCTTCATGCGTCAGTCGAATGCGTGGGCCTACGTCTTTCGGCTTTCATGCAACCTTGCCGGATTTGCCCTCGTCGACACACGGTCCGCATCACTGGGGACGACTTCTGGATGGATCAGTTTTTCATCCTCAAGAAGTATCGACGTCAAGGTATCGGCGCCGGAGGAGCACTGAAGATTTTTGCTCTACACCCGGGACGCTGGCAGGTCGGGCAAATGCCGGAGAACGTCGCAGCGCACACGTTCTGGCGCGAAGTCATCGGTACGTACACAGCCGACAATTACACGGAAGAGCAGCTAAAGTCCGGCTGGTGGCAAGGCTACGTTCAGCGTTTCGTTTCGCCCGGCGAGTCGTAACGCCTTCGATCCATGATGTCACACCACAGTCGCTACTTTCATGCCTAGCTCGCCAAAGCCCCCTCAGCCTTTCGTACCGACAGACTTCAAGGTTCCAGAGGAACTGGAGACGGCTGAATTTCGCATTCGCATGCTTACCGTGAATGACGTCGTCAAGGACTACGACGCCGTTATGACCAGCGTCGAGCACCTCAAGACCATATGGCCCGGATCCAAATGGCCAGAAGGCCTCACGTTCGAGCAGGATCTGATTGACCTCGGATGGCACCAGAAGGAATTTCAGACCCGGCGGTCATTTGCGTATACCGTCGTCACGCTCTCCGAGTCGCAGGTAATCGGGTGCGTATACATCAATCCGACACGAAGGTCCGGTTTTGACGCTGAAGTGTTTCTATGGGCCAGGCAGAGCGAAGTCGCTGGCGGCCTCGAGGCACGGCTGTACAGGACGGTCCAACAGTGGCTTCAGGCCGACTGGCCGTTCAGGAAGGTTGCGTTCCCCGGCAGAGAAATCGATTGGCCAACCTGGCGCGCCATACCGCTCGAGGCACGTTGAAGGTTCTTACCCCAGAGACGAAAATGGTAGACGTCCGATTCAAAGGAACTCATGTTCGACCACGTCAAATTCGGAGTCAGCGACTATGCAGCGAGCAAGGCCTTCTTCCTCGAGGCGCTCGAACCGCTCGGCGTAGCGGTTGTCTCGGAGGGGGCGCCGACGTACGGTATCGAGATCAGCTCAAAGGCCAAAGCGTCATTGTGCCTGTACCAAACCGGGGAGAAGCCGGCGCATCTTCACCTGGCGTTCAAGGCCGAAAATCGCCAGCAAGTCGAAGCCTTCCATCGCGCAGCTCTGAGGGCGGGTGGCAAAGACAATGGCGCGCCTGGTCTCCGCCCGCACTACCACGCGAACTACTTTGCAGCTTTCGTCATTGGCCCGGATGGGCACAACATCGAAGTGGTTTGCCACGAACCCGATTCGTAACCTTCCATCGAGCCTTCACGCTGCGCTATTGAAACCGCCCGCTCACGTCGAGCGTCATGTCCCACTCGAAACCTTCGGAGTCGACAAATGACCGATTCTTCGTCGCCTGAGGAAGTCGCTCTTTGGCAGCGCCGCCTGGCCTCGCAAGCCAACAATCGCGCGTGGCGGCTCGCTGAGTTGGCAACCCGCACCCCGGAGGAAGACGAAGACATGCTGCAGGGTGCTCACGCCGCGATGTACTTCTGGAAGATCGTGGGCAACGCCGGCAACCGGGCACATGCCGCTCAGTTGCTTGCGCATGTCTATTCATTGCTTCGGTTGCCCAACCCTGCGAAGTATTACTGGGCTCAGTCCGAGCCATTCTTTCTTCGGCAGGCATGCGAGCCCTGGGAGAAGGCGCTGGCGTTTGCCGTCCAGTCGAACGTCGCGGCCGCGACCGGCGAATCGGCTCTGCAGGAAAGCAGCTACCACGAGGCCGAAAAACAGATCGCCGCTTTACCCGATCCCGAGGACCGCGAGATCCTCAATGCCACCCTGCGCGCCATTCCCAGGCCCGCGCCGCGCAGTGTGGCCTGACTCCTCCATCAATTGTCGATTTTCGCGCCCGCCGTTCGACCTATGGTTGAAGGGACGTAATTCGCACCTGGAGCCGAGATACCGTCATGAGCACAGTCCAGTTTCATCGAGTCCTTCGCTGCCCTCCCGAGCGCGTCTACCGCGCATTCCTGAATGCCGACGCCATGGTCAAGTGGCTGCCGCCGAACGGATTCACCGCGAAAGTGCATCAGATGGACGCCCGCGTCGGCGGCACGCACAGGATGTCCTTCACCAACTTCTCTTCCGGCAAGTCGCATTCGTTCGGTGGCAAGTACCTCGAGCTTCGGCCGAACGAGCTGATCCGCTATACCGACGCGTTCGATGATCCGGCGTTGCCCGGCGAGATGCAGACGACCGTCACGCTGTCCGCCGTTTCGGTAGGCACCGAGCTTCGGGTCGTGCAGGAAGGCATCCCGGATGCCATTCCGGCCGAAGCGTGCTACCTCGGCTGGCAGGAATCGCTGGCGTTGCTCGCGAAGCTCGTCGAAGCCGAAATTCCCGACTGATGCGCGCTCGAGTTCAGCGCGTCAGCGGCCAGCGCGCGAGCGGCCGGTAACGCGCGCCCTTCGCGCGCGTCTGCGATTCGAGCAGCGTCAGCGCGTCCGCTGTCCACGCGAACGGCGTTACGCGCTCGTCCGGATATGGGCCGCGGCATTTGCGCGCAAGCGTCACGTGCGGCGCGAGCGGCCGGTCTTCCAATGCGACGCCGGCCGCCGCGAGTGCCGTAGCGAGCGACGTCGCGAGCGCCGTCAGCGGCGGCGTCGCAGCAGCGCCGATCCACGCCACGCCTGCGCGGCGAAAGCCGCCGAGCGTATCGAGCGAGAGCTCGATGGTTGCACCGCGAAGCTGCGCTTCGGCGTCGAGCAATTCGGGGAGGCGCGCGAGCGGCCACCCCCCGACGAACGCGAGCGTCAGGTGCACGTTTTCCGCCGGGACCGGCCGCCCGTGCGCACGACGGGCCACGTCGCGCGCGAGCGCACCGAGCGACTGCGCCAGCGACGGCGGCGGGACAAGCGCGAAGAACACGCGTAGCGCGCGTTCTTCGCGACCCGCCGGCAGATCGTCAGCCGTTGGCGACGTGGAGCTTCGCAGCCTTGTCGAAGAACTGCTCGTCCTCGGTCGAGCCCTTGAGCGCCGTCGTGGATGCCTGGCTGCCCTGCACCGTCTGCGTCACCGCGTCGAAGTAGCCGGTGCCGACTTCGCGCTGGTGCTTGACGGCGGTGAAGCCCTGCTCGACCGCGGCGAATTCCGCCTCCTGCAACTCGACGAAGGCCGCCATGTTGTTCCGCGCGTAACCGTGCGCGAGGTGGAACATCGAGTAGTTGAGGCTGTGGAATCCGGCGAGCGTGATGAACTGGAACTTGTAGCCCATCGCGCCGAGCTCGCGCTGGAAGCGGGCGATCGTCGCATCGTCGAGGTTCTTCTTCCAGTTGAACGACGGCGAGCAGTTGTAGGCGAGCAACTTGCCGGGGAACTTCGCGTGGATCGCGTCGGCGAATGCCTTCGCGAACGCGAGGTCCGGCTTGCCGGTCTCGCACCAGATAAGGTCGGCGTACCGCGCGTACGCAAGTCCACGCGCGACCGCCTGGTCGAGGCCGTTGCGCGTCTTGTAGAAGCCTTCGACGGTGCGCTCGCCGGTGCAGAACGGCTTGTCGATGTCGTCGACGTCGGACGTGAGCAGGTCGGCCGCTTCGGCGTCTGTGCGCGCGAGCAGGATCGTCGGCACGCCGAGGCAATCGGCGGCGAGCCGCGCCGCGATCAGCTTCTCGACCGCCTCGCGCGTGGGCACGAGCACTTTGCCGCCCATGTGGCCGCATTTCTTGACCGACGCGAGCTGATCCTCGAAGTGCACGCCCGCGGCGCCCGCCTCGATCATCGCCTTCATCAGCTCGAACGCGTTCAGCACACCGCCGAAGCCGGCCTCGGCGTCGGCCACGATCGGCGCGAAGTAGTCGGTGTCGTCCTTGCCCTCGGCGTGCGCGATCTGATCGGCACGGATGAACGTGTTGTTGATCCGCCGGACCACCGCGGGAACCGAGTTCGCGGGGTAAAGCGACTGGTCGGGATACATTTCGCCGGCGATGTTCGCGTCCGCAGCGACCTGCCAGCCGGACAGGTAGATCGCCTTCAGGCCCGCCTTCACCTGCTGCAGTGCCTGATTGCCGGTCAGCGCGCCGAGCGTGTTGACGAAAGGCTCGTCGCTCAACAGTTTCCACAGCCGCTCGGCGCCGCGCCGCGCGAGCGTGTGCTCGATGTGCAGCGAGCCGCGCAACCGAACGACGTCCTCGGCCGTGTAGCCGCGCTCGATGCCTTTCCACCGCAGATTCTCCGCCCAGTCCTTGCGCAGGCGTGCCGCTTCGAGATCGTAGTTCATGCCCTGCTCCCGTGTGTTCCATGCCGGCGCGCCACCGCGACGGCGGGTTGTCGTAAAGCGCGCCCCAGGGACGCGGCTTCGCAAGCGAGAAGCGATGGACCCGCTACGGGATCCTGGCGTCTCGCGACATCGACCGCGAAGGATCGCTTGCGCGGCTGTCGGGCACGGCGGTTCTGCCCTTGCCCTTTACGTCGCGCCGCGGCGGGATCGACCGCGGCACTGGAATCGACGTTAGCAAAGAGTCGGGCCCCGTTCAAGCATTTTTTCGCAGCGCACGATAATTTTTACCCAACATAATCAAATCATTAGAAAAATATTCCACGATACGGAAATTGTCTCCGCACGACGTAAGGCGAATTCTGCTGCGCCGCGTCCAAACGTCCGACGCGCGAGACCGGCGACTCGCGCGGGCGAACGGTGCAAGTACCCGATCCGCAAGGAAATTTCGATGAACGGCGGCATTCCGCAGCGGCGATCCGATCAGCCCCGGATGGAAAGCGCTTCCGTTGCTTATGCCGGGCGTGACGGCTGCATCGCGAGCATCGCGTCGAGCAGCTCGGGATCGTCCCACGGGACATCGACCGGATACTGCCGCAACCACTTGCTTTGCGGATCGCGCAGCCACTCGGCGGGGAAATGGACGAGCACGCGCTCGTCCCCGGGATCGAGCCCGTTGCGGCTCCGCGAGGGCACGCCTTGCAGCGCCGCCGCCAGCGCCGCGCACAGGTCGACGTTCATAACGCTTCCGCAATGCGTCGCCGGGCCGATGTGCCGCTCGATGTCGATCAGAAAAGTCGTGCCGGTTTCGCGCTCGACGATGAATTCGATCGTGAAGAGCCCGTTTATTCCGAACGCCGCCACGAGCCGCTCCGACATCGCGTGTATTTCCGGCGCGTGGCGGTAGCGCACGACGGTGGCCGGGCTCATCACACCGCCGAATGTCTGCAGCCGATCGCCCGCGTAGCCCGCGAGCATGCGGCCCTCCCACGCGGCGACGTCGTGGTAACAGCTGTGACCGTCGACGTGCTTTTGCACCAGCAGCCGTCCCGACGAATCGGTTTCGAAATCGGCGGGGTTCGGCACGCCGAGCGTCGCAATCGCATCGCGAAGTTCGGCGGGGCTCGCGGCGATGCGAACGCCGTCGTCCGCGGTGGTATTGGGACGCTTCACGACGACCGGATGGCCGTGCTCGGCCGCAAAGGTCTCGCCTTCCTGGGGCGTCGCGATCACTGCATGTGGCGGCGTGCGAACGCCTGCGCGGGCGGCAGCGTTGGAGAGCAGCGTCTTGTCGACGCTCGCGAGGTAGTGCGCCGGGTCGCCGAGCGACGCGCGAATCAGCGCCGCAAGCTCGGACTGCACCGCAGGCTGCAGCCGCGACGGGGGCGCGACGACGAGCATCGCGAGCAGGCGGAACGATGCGTCGTCGCAGGGCACGATCTGCGTCGGCGAAACGGCGCGCACCGTCGCCGCGACCGCCTGGATCCAGTCGAGTGGCGTCGTGTGATCGGCCAGATACGCCACGCGCCTGACGAAGCGGCTCGACTCGGCAAGCGAATGGCGCGGCGTGAGGAGCGAGACCTCGAAACCCGCCTTGGCAAGCGCGCGCGGCATGCGCTCGGCGCCGTACCAGCGGGCGGCTGTTGAAACGAGCAATACGGGGACGGCTGCGGGCATCTATTCGTGTCGCAGGGAAACCAGGGCTCGGAGCACGCCCGGATCGTCCCACGGCGCGTCCGACGGATAGTCGCGCAGCCACGGGCTTTCGGGATCGCGCAGCCACTCGCGCGGAAACGACACGACGATGCTGTCCTGGCCGTCGCGCATGTCCGCCGGCAGCGTTTGCGGCACGCCGGCGAGTCGCTGGAACAGCGCGCCGCAAAGATCGACACCGCAGTGCTCGTCGGTGTGCATGAAAGTGACGATCCGGCGATTGATCTCGAGCAGGAGGGGATCCGAGCCATCGACCGGCGCGATGTACTGTACGCTGAAGAAACCGCTCATCCCGAACGCACGGCAGATCCGCTCCGTGCAGTCCCGGATGTGCGGCAACTTGCGCAGCCGCACGACCGCCGATGCACCCTTGTCCGTCGCGAAGATCACCTCGCGCTGCCGCGCAAAGCCCGCGAGTGGCACCCCGTCGAACGCCACCATCGTCTGCGACTGCGTCGGGCCGTCGACGAACGCCTGCACCAGCAGCGCCGGGGGGCGCTCGACGCCGAGGTCGAGCTGCATCGCCCGCAGGAGCCTGGCAGCGGCCGCCCGCACCTCGTCAGGATGCCGGATGATCGCGACGCCCTGCGTCGCGAATCCATAGCGCCGCTTCAGCACCACCGGATAGTCGAGCCCGTTCGCGAGACGCACCGCCTCGTCGACAGAGTGCGCGATCGCGTGGCGCGGCACCGGAACGGCGAGCGCCATCGCAGCGGCCGGAAGCAACGTCTTGTCGATGCTCGTCTCGTAGTGCTCGGGATTGCCGAGCGATCGCCGCACGAGGCTCGTCACTTTCCGGCCAGCCTCGCCGTCGATATGCCGGGGAGGATTGCGCACGAGCTCGAACAGCAGCCGGATCGCGACCTCGTCGCAGGGAACGACGACGTTCGGGTCCACCTCGTTGATCATCGCGACGAGCGACAGCAGCCATTGCATCGGCGTCGCTTCGTCGCGCAGCACGACCGAGCGCGTCACGAACCGCGACGCGAGCGCAAGCGAATCGCGCGGCGCGAGCAGGAACACCTCGAACCCGGCGCGCGCCAGCGAACGGGGCATTCGTGCCGTGCCGAGCCAGCGCGATGCGGTCGACACGAGCAATAACTTGCGGTTCATGCGCTATTCTAAAACCTGTTCGGCTTCCGCTCCGGAAATGGACCGCCCATGCGATTGCTACGAATGCTGCTTCCGGTGGGCGCTGCCGTCTTCGTTGCCTCTGGCGCGGGATTCGCAGCCGCGAACGGCGACCACCGCGCGCGCGAATGGGCGGCCGGCTGCCTCGGCTGCCACCAGCCGGTCGGCGGGACGATACCCCGGCTGCACCGTCAATCGCGTGACGAGCTTGTCACGAAGTTCCGGGCCTACCGCGACGGCCGGCAATCCGGCACCGTGATGCCGCAGCTCGCGAAGGGCTACACCGACGCGCAGATCGACGCGATCGCCGCGTGGTTCGCCACGGCGCCGGCACGATGATGAACCGGGCGCGCAGACGCATCGTCGCCGCGGCCGGCCTGCTGCCGTTCGCGGCGCTCGCCGGGTGCGCGACGCCGCGCACGAGTGTTGCGCGTGCGAACGTCGTCGTCGTGGGGGGCGGCTACGGCGGCGCAACGGCGGCGCGCTACGCGGCGCTATGGGGGGGCGATGCCGTACGTGTGACGCTCGTCGAGCGCGACGCCGCATTCGTATCCTGCCCGCTGTCGAACCTGGTGCTCGGCGGCAGCAAATCGCTCGCCGACATCACGCGTCCCTACGCGCTGCTCGCGCGGCACGGCGTGCAAGTCGTGCACGACACTGCGACCGCCATCGACGTCGAGCGGCGCCGCGTGCGGCTTGCGCGTGGCGACGATCTTCCGTACGACCGCCTGATCCTGTCGCCGGGCATCGACTTCTTCTTCGACCGCATCAAGGGTCTTGCGAGCGAGGAAGCGCGCGCGCAGTTTCCGCACGCATGGCAGGCCGGGCCGCAGACAGCGGCGCTGCGTCGCCAGCTCGAGGCGATGCGTGACGGAGGCGTGTTCGCGATCTCCATCCCGCGCTCGCCGTACCGCTGCCCGCCGGGGCCCTACGAGCGCGCCTGCCAGGCGGCGTGGTACTTCCAGCGCACGAAGCCCCGCAGCAAGGTGCTGGTTCTCGACGGCAACGAGGAGGTGCAGTCGAAGAAGGCGTTGTTCATGAAGGCGTGGAGCGAGGACTACAAGGGAATCGTCGAGTATCGTCCCGACTGCGTGCTGACCGAGGTGGATGCGAAGACGCGCACTGCGCGCTTCGAAATCGCCGACGACGTGCGAGCCGATGTGCTCAATGTCATTCCGCCGCACGGCGCAGGTGCGATCGCCCGCAACGCGGGCGTGATCACGGTCAACGACCAGTGGTGCGAAGTGGACTTCCTGACCTTCGAGTCGAAGAAAGTGCCGCGCGTCCACGTGCTGGGCGACGCGATCCAGGTGGCGCCGCTGATGCCCAAGTCGGGACACATGGCCAACCAGCACGGCAAGGTCGCGGCGGCGGCGGTACTCGCCGCGCTCGCCGGCCAGCCGCCGAATCCGGAACCGGTGCTGAACAACACCTGCTACAGCTACATCAACGATCGCGAGGCGGTGCACGTCGCGTCTGTGCACCAGTACGATCCGAAGCAGCAGACTTATCTGACCGTGCCGGGATCGGGCGGATTGTCGGTGGCGAAGAGCGCGCGCGAAGGCGATTACGGCCTCGCATGGGCGCAGTCGATCTGGGCGGACATGCTCGGCTGATTCGAGTTCCGCGTCCCCAAGCGCGGATTTACGCAGTGGCAGCCGTCAGCGTGCGGCACGCGCTCCGAGTCCGTACTGTGCAAGGCAGCCATCAGCGTGCGGCACGGGCTCCGAGTCCGTAAACGCCGGCCGGCGGGTACCCGGCGCTAGCTTCGCGCGCGCTCACAGCGTCTTCGGAGTTATTTCGTGGCATCGTGCCGATGCCGCGCTCGTACGCGCCACCCGCTACGGCCGGCACTCCCAGTCGCCCGCGCCGCACACTGACGGCTGCCTCGACACGCCGGTGCTGATTCGTGGGGAAACCGGCATGGCGCTTATCGATGACCAGAGATGTCACGCGATGCCGCGTCACGCATCGGCAACGTCGCACAAAAAAACGTGGCGACGCTGTACGCGCGCGCGAAGGGTGATACCTCAGGCCGGCTCGGCCTCCTTGACCGCGGGCTCCTCGAACACGAGCTTCACCTTGTCGTGCTCGTCGAGGTCGATCAGCACCTTGCCGCCCGCCACGAGCCGACCGAACAGCAGCTCGTCGGCGAGCGCCTTGCGGATCGTGTCCTGGATGAGGCGCGACATCGGCCGCGCGCCCATCTGCGGGTCGAAGCCCTTCCGCGCGAGAAACTCGCGAAGCTTCGGCGAGAACGACGGATCGACCTTCTTCTCGTGCAGCTGTGCCTCGAGCTCGAGCAGGAACTTGTCGACGACGCGCAGGATGACCTCGTGGTCGAGCGATGAGAACGAGATCGTCGCGTCGAGCCGGTTGCGGAATTCGGGCGTGAACATCCGCTTGATCTCGGCCATCTCGTCGCCGGCCTGCTTCTCGGTGGCAAAGCCGATCGTCTGCCGCGCGAGCTCGCCGGCGCCAGCGTTCGTGGTCATGACGATGATCACGTTGCGGAAGTCGGCTTTGCGCCCGTTGTTGTCCGTGAGCGTGCCGTGGTCCATCACCTGCAGCAGGATGTTGAAGATGTCCGGATGTGCCTTCTCGATCTCGTCGAGCAGCAGCACGCTGTACGGATGCTTGGTGACGCCCTCCGTGAGCTGGCCGCCCTGGTCGAACCCGATGTAACCGGGCGGCGCGCCGATGAGACGCGACACCGCGTGCCGCTCCATGTACTCCGACATGTCGAAGCGCAGCAGCTCGACGCCGAGACAGAACGCGAGCTGGCGTGCGACCTCGGTTTTGCCAACCCCGGTGGGGCCGCTGAACAGGAAGTTGCCGATAGGCTTGCGCGGATTCCCGAGGCCCGAGCGCGCCATGCGGATGGCCGAGACCAGCGCATCGATCGCCTTGTCCTGGCCGAACACGACGTTCTTCAGGTCGCGATCGAGCGTCTTCAGCGCGTTGCGATCGTCGGACGACACGTTCTTCGCCGGGATGCGTGCGATCTTCGCGACGATCTCCTCGACCTCGTTCTTGCCGATCACCTTCTTCTGCCGCGACTTGGGCAGAATCTTCTGCGCGGCGCCCGCCTCGTCGATGACGTCGATCGCCTTGTCGGGCAGATGGCGGTCGTTGATGAAGCGCGCCGCGAGCTCGGCCGCGGACGTGAGCGCGGCCGGCGCGTACTTGACGCCGTGGTGCTGCTCGAAGCGCGTCTTCAGCCCCTTCAGGATCTCGATCGTCTCGGCGATCGACGGCTCGGGCACGTCGACCTTCTGGAAACGGCGGGACAGCGCGTGATCCTTCTCGAAGATCTGCCGGAACTCGCCGTAGGTCGTGGCGCCGATGCATTTCAGCGCGCCGGTGGAAAGCGCGGGCTTCAGCAGGTTGGACGCGTCGAGCGTGCCGCCCGACGCGGCACCGGCGCCGATGATCGTATGGATCTCGTCGATGAACAGGATCGACTTCGGATTCTCCGAAAGCTGCTTCAGGACGGCTTTCAGCCGCTGCTCGAAATCGCCGCGATACTTGGTGCCGGCGAGCAGCGCGCCCATGTCGAGCGAATAGACCTGGAATTCCTTGAGCAGCTCGGGCACCTCGCCTTCGTTGATCCGCCGCGCGAGCCCCTCGGCAATGGCCGTCTTGCCGACGCCGGCCTCGCCGACCAGCAGCGGATTGTTCTTGCGGCGGCGGCAGAGCACCTGCACCACGCGCTCGAGCTCGTGCGCACGGCCGATCAGCGGATCGATCTTGCCGTTGCGCGCCATTGCGTTCAAGTTCACCGTATAGGCGTCGAGCGCGCCCTGCGACTCGCTGCCGCCTTCGCTGTCGTCCTTCGCTTCCGAGGCCTTGTCCTGCTTCTGCTGCGGCGTCTTGGTGATGCCGTGCGCGATGTAGTTGACGACGTCGAGCCGGGTGACCCCGCGCTGGTTCAGGAAATAGACGGCGTGCGACTCCTTTTCGCCGAACACGGCTACCAGCACGTTGGCGCCGGTGACTTCCTTCTTCCCCGACGACTGGACGTGCAGGATCGCGCGCTGGATGACGCGCTGGAAGCCCTGCGTGGGCTGCGTGTCGGCGTCGGAATGCGCGGCGAGCCGCGGCGTGTGCTCGTTGATGAAGTCGGTGAGGACGCCGCGCATCTCGTCGAGATCGACGCCGCAGGCTTTCAGCACCTCGGCGGCCGACGGATTGTCGAGCATCGCGAGGAGCAGATGCTCCACGGTGATGAACTCGTGCTGCTTCTGCCGGGCCTCGACAAAAGCCATATGGAGGGAGACTTCCAGTTCCTGGGCAATCATGTTGCTTCCTTGACTTCGTCGCCTTGGCGGAAACCATTTCCGCGGCGGCGGGCGGCGCGACCGGCCGCCGATTCATTAACGCTCAAGTCTCCTCCATCGTGCACTGCAGCGGGTGCTGGTGCTTGCGCGCGAGGTCGATCACCTGCTCGACCTTCGTGCTCGCGATCTCGCGCGTATACGTCCCGCACACCCCCATTCCTTCGCGGTGAACCTGAAGCATCACCTGCGTGGCTTTTTCCCGGCTCATGCTGAACACAGTTTGGAGCACGATGACGACAAAGTCCATCGGCGTGTAGTCGTCGTTCAGCAGGACGACCTTGTAAAGCGGCGGCGGCTTGGTGCGCGTCCGCTCCGCCTCGAGCACGCTGCCGTGCTGCTCCTGGTTGGACATCGCGCGTTGCGTAAGCCTAATTGGGGTTCATGTTTGACGATTGCAACACATTTTTCAAGGGGAAACCCGATGGACGGGTCGCCGCCTCGGCGGCGGTTGCCGGCGCAGCGCCGATGGGCGGTGCCGAGCGTCCGGCCGCCGCGGCCCGGCATGCGCTCCCCGCGCAATATTTACACTCGCGGAGGATGGGGTCGCGTTTGGTACTAAGACAGCCGGTAAAGGTGCCAAAGTTCGCGGCCGCCGGCCCCCGTTGCTGGCGGGTCGCTGGTATGGCGGGCGGGTCGAGCGGAACGGAGACCGAGCAGATCGGCGTCTGGCGAGCAACAAAGCCGGGCGCCGATATCCGGAGGTCTACATTCTCTCGATCATCGCGTTTCCGAACCCGGAGCACGACACCTGCGTGGCGCCGGTCATCAAGCGCGCGAAGTCGTACGTCACGACCTTGTCGCTGATCGCCTTCTCGAGGCTCGACGTGATGAGCGCCCCCGCCTCTTGCCAGCCCATGTGCACCAGCATCATTTCCGCGGAGAGGATTTCGGAGCCGGGATTGACGTAGTCCTTGCCGGCGTACTTGGGCGCCGTGCCGTGCGTCGCCTCGAACATCGCCACCGAGTCCGACATGTTGGCGCCGGGCGCGATGCCGATGCCGCCAACCTGCGCCGCCAGCGCGTCCGAAATATAGTCGCCGTTCAGGTTCAGCGTGGCGATAACGTCGTACTCGGCCGGCCGCAGCAGGATCTGTTGCAAAAATGCATCGGCGATGACGTCCTTGACGACGATGTCGCGCCCGCTCTTCGGGTTGCGGAACGAGCACCACGGGCCGCCGTCGATCTCCTTCGCCCCGAACTCGCGCTGGGCGAGCGCGTAACCCCAGTCCCGGAATGCACCCTCGGTGAACTTCATGATGTTGCCCTTGTGGACAAGCGCCACCGAGCGGCGGTCGTTGTCGATCGCGTACTGGATTGCCTTGCGCACGAGCCGCTCGGTTCCCTCGCGCGACACCGGCTTGACGCCGATGCCGGATGTCTGCGGGAAACGAATCTTTCGCACGCCCATGTCCTTCACGAGGAAGTCGATCAGCTTCCTCGCCTCGGGCGAGCCTTCCGCCCACTCGATGCCGGCATAGATGTCCTCCGAGTTCTCGCGGAAGATCACCATGTCGATCTTCTCGGGCTCCTTGACCGGCGACGGCACGCCCTTGAAATACTTGACCGGGCGCAGGCAGACGTAGAGATCGAGCTGCTGGCGCAGCGCGACGTTCAGCGAGCGGATGCCGCCGCCCACGGGCGTCGTCAGCGGACCCTTGATGGACACGACGAACTCGCGCAGCACCGCGAGCGTCTCGTCCGGCAGCCAGACGTCGGGACCGTAGACCCGCAACGATTTCTCGCCGGCATAGATCTCCATCCAGTGGATCTTGCGTTTGCCGCCGTAGGCCTGGGCGACCGCTGCATCGACCACCTTGATCATTACCGGCGTGATGTCGACGCCGGTGCCGTCGCCCTCTATGTATGGGATGATCGGATTCGCCGGAACCACGAGGCTGAAGTCCGGTTTGACGGTGATCTTCGCACCGGCCGCGGGCACGATTACATGCTGGTACATAAGGTCTCCTGACGGGTCACGGGCGGTCGCGATGCCCGAAGGCGCGGCACGCGGCACCGCCAAACCCATGATTATGCGCGATGCTCGCGGCCGGCCCGCATCAGGCTGCTAGAATCCGCGCCGACTCTCCGCCCCCGCGCCGGCGCGGCCTCGCGCGCCCTTCGACAAGCCTCCGGCGACTTCTTCCCCGATGATCCGACGCCTGCTCGCCCGCCTGCTCCCCGGCCGGGCGACGTCCGAGCCGCGGATCTACACACCCGACCGGCATCCGGTGCGCCGCGACCAGTTGTCGAACGCGGCCCGGACGGTGACGCGCAAGCTGCAGGACGAAGGCTTCAAGGCGTTCATCGTCGGCGGCGCCGTGCGCGACCTGCTGCTCGGCATCGAGCCGAAGGACTTCGACGTCGCGACGAACGCCACCCCCGAGCAGGTGAAGCCGCTGTTCCGCCGCGCGTTCGTCATAGGCCGCCGCTTCCGGCTCGTGCATGTCCATGCCGGCAACGATGTCATCGAGGTGTCGACATTCCGCGCCGCGCAGACCGGCGACGACACGACCGACGAGCACGGCCGGCTGCTGTCGGACAACGTGTACGGCTCGCAGGCCGAGGACGCCGTGCGCCGCGACTTCACGATCAATGCGCTCTACTTCGATCCGGCCACCGAATCGATCTGGGACTACGTCGGCGGGGTCGTGGACGTGCGTGCGCGCCGGCTGAAGCTGATCGGTCCGCCGGTCACGCGCTACCGCGAGGATCCGGTGCGGATGCTGCGCGCCGTGCGTCTCGCCGCGAAGCTCGGCTTCACGATCGACGCGCGCACCGAAGAGCCCATCGTCCGCCTCGCGTCGCTGATGGCCAACGTGCCGCCGGCGCGCCTGTTCGACGAGATGCAGAAGCTGCTGCTCTCGGGTCATGCGGCCGAGACGCTTCGCAGCCTGCGCGCGCACGGGCTCTCGCACGGCCTGTTGCCGCTGCTCGACGTCATCCTCGAGCAACCTCTTGGACACAAGTTCATCGACGCCGCGCTCGCCGGCACCGATGCCCGCGTGCGCGAGGGCAAGGGCGTTTCCCCCGCCTTCCTGTTCGCGACGCTGCTCTGGCACGAAGTGCTCGTGACGTGGAACGCCGCGAAGCAGCGCGGCGAGCGGCCGCTGCCGGCGCTCTTCGACGCGATGGACAAGGTGCTCGACGCGCAGGCTTCCCGCATCGCGATTCCGCGCCGTTTCGAGGCGACGATCAAGGAGATCTGGTCGCTGCAGCCGCGCTTCGAGCAGCGGGCGGGCACGCGGCCGGCGCGGCTCACCGAGCATCCGCGCTTTCGTGCTGCGTACGATTTTCTCGTGCTGCGCGGCGAGAGCGGCGAAGCGCCGCAGGCGCTCGTCGACTGGTGGACGCGATTCCAGGACGCGAACCCCGACGAGCGCGAAGCGATGCTCAAGCCGGACGAGACGCCGAAGAAGCGCCGGCGCTCGCGCCGCGGCCGGAAGCGGCACTCGGAAGGTCCGGCAACCGGCGAAAGCGCAGCCCCGCCCGCCGGGGGCGACGAATAAGGCGAGACGGCCCGGTGCGCGCCTACGTCGGGCTCGGCAGCAATCTCGAACATCCACGCCGGCAGCTCGCGAAGGCGCTCGCGCGGATCGATGCAATCGACGGCGTGCGCGTGCTGCGCGTCTCGCCGTTCTACGCGACCGCACCGGTGGGCGGCGTCCCGCAGCCGGATTACGTGAACGCGGTGGCGCTCGTCGCCACGTCGCTCGCGCCGCGCGCACTGCTCGCTCGAATGCATGCGATCGAGCGTCGCCAGCATCGCCGGCGGGACGCACAAACGGCCCGGGACGCGCCGCGTACGCTCGACCTCGATTTGCTACTATACGGCGCGCGCCGGATCGGCGATCCGCGCCTGACCGTTCCGCATCCGCGCATGCACGAACGCGCATTCGTGCTGAAACCGTTGACCGACTTGGCGCCTGCGGTCAGGATACCCGGCCGCGGCGCAGCCCGCATGTTCGTTCCCGGCGTGCGCGGACAGCGCATCCGGCGAACCCGCCGCGCGCGCTGCGCATCCTGAACTTCTGCCGCCGACCGCTCCCGCAATGGATCTCGCCGCCTGCCGCTACATTGTCATCGAAGGCCCGATCGGCGCCGGCAAGACGAGCCTCGCGCGCGAGCTCGCGCATCGCCTGCACGCCGACGAGCTGCTCGAACAGCCCGACGACAATCCGTTCCTCGCGCGCTTCTACGACGACATGGCGCGCTTCGCGCTGCCCACGCAGCTCACGTTCCTGTTCCAGCGCGTCGACCAGTTGCGCGGACTCGCGCAGCTCGACATGTTTCGCCGGCCGACGGTGGCCGACTTCCTGCTCGACAAGGACCCGTTGTTCGCGCGGATCAACCTGACCGACGAGGAGTACGCGCTCTACGACAAGGTGTTCGCGCATCTGAAGCCGCAGACGCCGACGCCGGATCTCGTCGTGTACCTGCAGGCGCCGGTCGACACGCTGGTCGAGCGCGTGCACAAGCGCGGCATCGATTTCGAGCAGGCGATACCGGCCGAGTACCTGGCGCGGCTTGCCGACGCCTACACGCGGTTCTTCTACCGCTACGAGGAGGCGCCGCTCCTGATCGTCAACAGCGAGCGGCTCAATTTCGTCGACGATTCGGCGCATGTCGAGCTGCTGCTCGGGCGCATCGGCAACATGCGCGGCCAGCGCGAGTTCTTCAACCTCGGCCCGGCGTGACCGGCAGCTGGAACGCGGGAGGAGCGATGGAAACCATCCAATCCACCGAAGCGCTGCGCGAGCGGCTCGGTCGCGCCGACCAGGTGGCGTTCGTGCCGACGATGGGCAACCTGCACGAGGGGCACCTGTCGCTGATGCGGATCGCGCGCCGGCACGCCGACTGCGTCGTCGCCAGCATCTTCGTCAACCGGCTGCAGTTCGGGCCGAACGAGGACTTCGACCGCTATCCACGCACGTTCGAGGTCGACCGCGCGAAGCTCGAGAACGAAGGCGTCGACGTGCTGTTCGCGCCGCACGAGCACGACATGTATCCGACGCCGCAGGTCTACCGCGTGCAGCCGCCGCCGGTCGGCGACGAGCTCGACGGTCAGTTCCGTCCGGGCTTCTTCAACGGCGTGTGCACGGTCGTGCTGAAGCTCTTCAACATGGTCCAGCCGGACTTCGCAGTGTTCGGCAAGAAAGACCGGCAACAGCTCAAGCTGGTGCGCGGCATGGTGCAGCAGTTCAACCTGCCGATCCACATCGTTCCCGGCGAGACGGTGCGGGCCGACGACGGGCTCGCGCTGTCGTCGCGCAACAATTACCTGTCGCCGGTGGAGCGGACGGAGGCGCCGCGCCTCTACCGGACGCTGCGGGAAGTCGCCGACGGCATCGCGAGCGGCCGCACCGACTACGCGAACCTCGAGGCGGCGGCGCGCACGGAGCTCGCGCGTCACGGCTGGAAGGTCGATTACATCGCGGTGCGCAACGGCATCGGGCTGCGCATTCCGCATCCGGAAGGCTACGATCATCCGAACGTGCTGATCGTGCTCGGCGCCGCGACACTCGGAACGACGCGGCTCATTGACAACGTCGACGTGACGCCGAAGGACGGCGAGGACTGACCCCATGTCTGCCACGACCATGCCCACCCTCGCGCCGCCGGGGTTCCTGTTCCTCCAGATCAACAAGCGCTGCAACCTGCGCTGCCAGCATTGCGATTTCTGGAAGCTCGATGACGACGATCGGCCGCGCTACCTGTCGCCGGCGCGGCGGCGGGAAGTCCTGGGCGAGTTCGCCGAGCTTCGTCCCGGTGGCGCGGTCGTCATCTGCGGCGGCGAAAGCATGCTCGATCTCGACGATTACTTCGCCGTCGCCGGCGCAAGCCGCGAGCTGGGGCTGCGCTGCCTGTCCGTGATCAATGGCACGCGCGTTCGCGACCGCGAGCGGGCAGATCGCATGGTGCTGGAGGGTCCCCACGAGATCTCCGTATCGCTGAACAGCCATCGCGCGGACCTGCACGACCGCACGCGTGGCGTCAAGGGCGCATTCGACAAGGCGGTGAAGGCGCTGCGGCTGCTGCTCGAAGCGCGCGCGCGCAACCATACCGATACGCGAATCTACGCGATGGGGCTCGTTTTCGACGAAAACCACCGCGAGCTCGATGCGTTCTACGACTTCGTGCTGAACGACGTCGGCGCCGACAAGCTCAAGCTGAATTTCATCCAGCCTTCGTTCGGCCACGAGGGCGCGGAGGACGAGTTCTTCGCCAACCATCACGGCGTCGATCCCGACGTGGTATTCGAATCGATCGGAGAATGCGATCGCAAATACGGGCTCGGCCTCAACTCCGTGTGGCGCGAACAGGTCAGGATGTATTTCCGCTCGCTTCGGGGCGCAGCCGACATCAAGCGCGGATGGGGATCGAGGACGGGAACGTCCGAGCACATCTGCAATACGTACGAGCGCAACATCATGGTCGACCACTACGGCGTCGCGCGGCTTTGTTTCTCGCACCTGTTCCCGGGAATGCCGTTGCGCAAGGCGGGCGATCTTGCCCGGTTCTGGGAGTCGGCCGAATTCATTCGCCGCTCGATGCGCCGATGCAACCAGTTCTGCGGCATCAGCCACAGCGTGCGGCGCGAGACGAGCACGATCGCGTCCCGGCGTCCCGTCCCGGTTCCTGTGGTCGCCGCTGCGGATGCGCCGCGCCGCGCGCTGTTCGACTACTCGTACACGCTGGTCCGGAAATGAAGCCGCGGTCCGCGCGTCATTCGCTCGCGTCGTCGAAATAAAAACGGCGCGCTCGCTCGCGCTGCCGCCACAGCAGTTCGATCACCGCCTCGCGCGCCGCGCCACCCACGCCTGCGCGCAACGCGTCGTCGCGCGCGAGCAGTCCGATGATGCTCCGCGCGTCGTCGCCGGTCGTGACCACGAATCCCGTGCGGCCGTTCTCGATCCACTCGGACGCCCCGAGGGCGCCTGCGAAAACGACGACCGGGCGGCCCGCCGCCATCGCGGCGAAAATCCGTTCGTCCGCACATCCGCGTCCCCCGGGGCGCCCGCGATGCAACACGACGTCCGGCATCGTCAGCGGAACGACGTCTGCGCCGGCGTCGAGTATGGGCCGCCCATCGGGTCGATCGTCGCGGAATGCACGCACCAGGAACGGAGTTCGGGGTACGAAGACGCGATGCCCGTCATGGATCAGCGCGCGATAGAGCGCGGGATCGTCGGGATGATCGTCGAGCGGCGAGGCGGGCCCGGGTCTCCCGATGGTGAGCGGGTTGCGCCGAAGCACTTCTTCGGAGCGCTCGAATGACGCCTGATCGAGCCACGGATACTCGACAGGCGCCGCGCGCGCCATGCCGGTCGCGACCGCCTCGTGCGGCCGCGTGAACTGCAGTGCCGCCCCGGGACACAGGTCGCTTGCGCGCGTCAGCGCGCGCAGAAGCGGCGCCGGGTCGTCGCTGTCCATGCGTATGACGATTCGCGCGGGCGCCCCTTGCGGTGACGGCGCGAATTCAATGTTCGCGTCGCAAAGCACGATGCACGCGCGCGCCGTTTCCGGCGGCAAAGTTCCCCCGGCGTCGATGCGCAGCACCGTGGCGGGGTGGCCGAGTGCCGCCTGCATCGACGATGCGAGCCGCGAGCGCCGCTCGTCGGATGCGTCGACGACGAGGTAGACGGCGGGCGCGGGAATCCTCGCCGTCGCGACCGTCACCCGTTCGCCGGGCACCGGCGCGAGCGTCGCACCGCGCGCGACGAGCTCGCTCACCATCGACCAAAGGGATGCATCGCGCTGCGCGCGCTCGATTTGCGCACAGCAACTTTCGAGCGCGACGCCCACGTCGGCGTCAACGCGAATCGCTGCGGCGCGCTCGAGCAGTGAAAAGGCCGCCAACGCCGCGCCGAACTCCAGCTCGCAGCGCGCGGCCGCCAGCAGTCGCTCGCGCGACGCCCGCGGGTCCGCAACTGCGCCACGCAGCCAGACGCGCGAAACCGTTGCCTCGCCGCGCAAGCGTGCGTCGTTCGCGCGTTCGAGCTCCAGGTCCACGGCGGGCACCTCGCGGCCAACCGCGCCGAGGCGACCACAGCACTCCTTGACGCGCCGGCCGCTGCCGCAGCCGCAGCGCGCGAGACGCGACTGCGCGTTCGCTTCGCGCGTCGGCGCCGGCGCCTGATCGACTGCCGGGGCGACCCCGCCCGCGATTTCCGCGAGTGTCGCGCGAAACTCGGCGGCGCGCGGATTGACGTCGATGGCCTTGCGGACGTACCGCTCCGCCTCTGCGCGATCGCCGCCGGCGAGCGCGACGCGCGCCAGGCCGTGAAGCGCGCTGGGATCGTCCGGATACAGCGCGAGAACGTCGCCGAACATCGCGCGGGAGCGCGCGTAATCGCCTGCGAAGTAAGCGCGAACCCCGACGCGGCAACGCCACGCGGCCCGCTCGTTGTGCATCTCCCCGCTGCCCGCCCACTTCGCGCGAAGCATGTTGTCGAAGCGCGCGACGCGCGCCACGTCGCGATTCACGCCGTCGCCGGTTCCCGACGTGCCGAGATCGGGACGAAACCGGAACGTCGCCGCCGACGGCAGGAACACGAAATCCCCGTGCACCGCGATCTGAGCGAGGAAGTCGCGATCCTCGCATACGGTCAACGACGGATCGAACCGGCATCCGAGCGTCCTGACGCGTGCGCTGATGAGCGCCGCCTGCCAGTAGAACAACGGCGTGTAATGCAGCAGCGCGCGGTTGAACGGCCGGCCGACGACGCGCTGCTCGCGTCCATCCGCGCCGACCAGCCGCCCGCGTCCGTAGACGACGAGCGCGTCGGAATGTGCGCGAGCGCCGGCGACCAGCGTCGAGACGTGCGTCGCGTCGCACATGTCGTCATCGTCGAGGAACGTGAACCACGCTCCGCGCAATACCTGCAACCCGGCATTCGCGGCCATCGGCCGCGGCAGCCGCTGCGCAGCGCGAACCATGCGCAACGTGTGCCCCGGTTTCCAGGCAACGCTCGGCAGCTCGGGGTGACGGCCGCCGGTCGCGTCGACGACGATCGCCTCGATCGCCGGATAGTCCTGACTCGCGATCGATTGCAGCGCCTCGCGGAGCTCCGGCCGCCCCATGCTGCGGACGACGATCGAGACCAGCGGCGCGTTGGCGCTTGCGATCGTCATGGCTTCCGGGGCCGCGCCGGCGCTGCTCGACCGGATGCTCGCCGCCGGCCGCTGACCCCATCGGGCGAATCGCGCAGGAGCTCGACGCCGGAGCCCTCGAGCACGAGGCGGCGCGAATCGCGCGTCGCGACGACCACCCGAATGCTGCGATACGGGAGCGCGTAGCGGCCGCTGACGCTCGCTCGGATGGCGATTTCGTTCGCAGATGTCGTCATGTCGAACGCAACTTCGGCGAATTCGCCGTCGCGATGCCGCAGCGAGATGCCGTCGTCCTCGTACAGCGTGAACGAGGATGTCTCATCGTCCGGCGGCGGAAATACGCGGATCGACCGCGACGGCTCGTCGGTGAGACGCGAAAAGTCGTCGGTATCGGTCATCGGCACGATCGCGCCCGCAGGGCAGAACACCGGGATGCGATCGAGCGGCGCGGCGACGCGCGCCATCTCGCCGGCGGCGAATCGCTCGCCCGAATCGAATCGGAACCAGCACGCAGGTCCCGCCGGCAGATAGACGTCGCGCGTCTGCGCGCCCGACATGACGACCGAGGCGACTAGCATCTGCACGCCGCACATGAAATCGTCGCAGTCCTCGAAGCAGTGCGGGTCGTCCTCGAAGTCGAAGAAAGTCGGCCGCAGCCACGGCTCCGCGTCACGCGCCGCGCGCGCGTACAGCGTGTACAGGTACGGGAGCAGCCGGTAGCGCAGCCTGATCGCGTCGCGGATCGGCGCGATCGCCTCCTCGTGCAGCCACGGCGTGTTCGTCTCGCCCCCGCTCTTCCACGAATTCATGATGCAGCGCGGGCTGAAGATGCCGTTCTGCACCCAGCGGATCAGGAGCTCGGCGTCGGGCGCCGGGCCGGCGAAACCGCCGATGTCGTGGCCGGTGTTGAACATGCCGGACAGGCTCATCGTCAAGCCCATCCGCAGGTTCCAGCGCAGCGTGTGCCAGCTCGTCGTGTTGTCGCCGGACCACGTTTGAGCATAGCGCTGGATGCCCGGCGGGCCCGCGCGCGTGACGGTGAACACGCGCTCGCCGGGACGATGCGCCGCCTGCGCCTCCGCGCTCGCGCGGGTCATCAGCAGCGCGTGCAGCGGCCGGGAGCGGGCGATCGGAATCGGCGTGCCGAAGCCGTGCGACGCACCGTCGTCGTCCCAGATCTCGTATTCGTTGTTGTCGTTCCACGCGGCGTCGATGCCGTAGTCCAGCACCTCGCGCGCGAGCGATTGCTGCCACCAGCGGATGCCCTCGGGATGGGTGAAGTCGACCTGCGCACCCTCGCCGTCCCAGAATTGGCCGACGCAAGGCGCACCCGTCACGCGATCGTTTACGAACGCACGGTGCGCCGCGACTTCACCATACGCCGGATGATCGTCGAGCAGGCAGGGTTTCAGGTTCACCACGACGCGCGCGCCGGCGTCGGTGAACCGCTTCACCGCCTCGCATGGCTCGGGAAACTTGGCGCGGTTCCACGTGAATACGTAGCGGCGTTTACCGATGCTCGTGTAGCCCGAGCCGAAGTGAAACGCCGACAGCGGAATGTCGTGCCGCTTCGTGTCTTCGACGAAGCGCGCAAGCTGCGCCTGCGCGTCCGGCGCGTCGGCGAGACCCATCGCGGTATTGGCATAGCCCAGGCTCCAGCGCGGCCCCATCGCCATGCTCCCCGTCAGCTTCACGAAGCGGGCGACGACGTCGCGAATCATGGGACCCGCGATCACGTAATAGTCGAGATCTCCGTCGTCGATTTCCGCTCGCCGGTAGAAGCCATGGTAGTTGTCGTACTCGCAGCCCAGGTCGAACGTCGCCGACGCCAGCGAATCGTAGAGGAAGCCGCACGCGATGCCGGACAGGCTGCTGCGCGCGATCAAAAATGGCCAGTGCTTGTACAGCGGATCGGAGCGCTCGGCGTCGTAGCCCAACGCGTCGAGCGCCAGCGTCCGCAGCCGCCGGCCATGCTTGTCGATCGGGCCGGTTTTGTCGCCCAAACCGAAATACTGATCGGTCAGGTCGCGCGCCGCGAAGTGGTGCAACACGCCGTCGCGCTCGGAGAAGGCGTAGGCGTACGTCCGGCGATCTTCCGCGAAGCGCTGGCCGTCCTGCGACCACGCAATGCCGAACGGGTCGAGCGCAACGTCGGCTGCGAGTCGACCGAGCGACAGCCGCACGCCGCCCGCGTCGACGGCGACGTCGAATGCCGTACTCGCCAACGCGGTCACGTCGAGCCGGTCGCGGCCCTCCCACGGCACGTCGACGCCGTCAGCCGTTACCATCCACGTCCGCGGCTCCTTCAGCGCATCGTGGCGCAGCAAAACCACGCGCCCGAGATCCTCGTGCAGCAGGTACACGCGGCACTGCCATCCATGGTCGAGATCGAAGCGGACGTGGTCCGTGCCGCGTCCCGCGTACGCCGCTTTCGCCAGCGGCTTCATGCTCGCGCGAGCAACGAACGACCGTCGTCGGCGTCGAAAACGTGCAGGTGCGCGAGCGGCACCGCGACGCGGAGCGCCTCACCCGGTGCGTGCGCCGCCTGCCCCGCGCTCTGCACGGTGAGCCGCTCGCCGTTCGCAAGCACGCAATACGCGAACGTCGTCGCGCCAAGCTGCTCGACGCGCTCCACCGTCGTGTCCAGCATGACGGCGGCGCCATCGTTCGGCCGCGTCACCACGTGCTCCGGCCGCACGCCCGCCACGATCTTTCCGGAGGCAACCGCGTTCTGCAGCGCGACGGAAAGCGGCGCCCCACCGGCCGCTTCGAGCGCCATCGCTGATGTGCCGCCCGCGCCGGTCACGATCGTGCCGCGCAGGAAGTTCATCTGCGGCGAACCGATGAAGCCCGCGACGAAGCGGTTATGCGGCGCGTTGTAGAGCGCGAGCGGCGTGCCGGCCTGCTCGACGCGCCCGGCGCGCAGCACCACGATGCGGTCGGCCATCGTCATCGCCTCGACCTGATCGTGCGTCACGTAGATCATCGTCGTGCCGAGCCGGCGATGCAGTGCGGTTAGCTCCGCGCGCATCTGCACGCGCAGCTCGGCGTCGAGATTGGACAGCGGCTCGTCGAACAGGAACACCTTCGGATTGCGCACGATCGCGCGCCCGATCGCCACGCGCTGTCGCTGGCCGCCGGAGAGCTGCGTCGGACGCCGCGTGAGCAAGGCGTCGAGCTGGAGCATGCGCGCCGCGGCGTCCACCTTGGAGTCGATCTCGGCGCGCGGCGTGCCGACGTTCTCGAGGCCGAATGCGAGGTTCTGGTACACCGTCATGTGCGGATAGAGCGCGTACGACTGGAACACCATCGCGAGGCCGCGCTGCGCGGCAGGCACGTCGTTGACCCGCACGCCGTCGATGCGCAGGTCGCCCTCGGTGACGCCCTCGAGACCGGCGATCATCCGCAAAAGCGTCGACTTGCCGCAACCGGACGGGCCGACGAACACCATGAACTCGCCATCGCGCACGTCGAGATCGACACCATGGATCACGCTCGTTTCGCCGTAGCGCTTGACGATCCGCTCGAGTGAAAGCGACGCCATCGGGGACCCTATTTGATGCCGGCGGATGCGATGCCCGCCGTGATGTGCCGCTGCAGGAACGCGAACACGAGCGTGACCGGCAGCAGCGTGATCACCGTCATCGCGAGCAGATAGTGCCACTGCGTCGTGAGCTCCCCCTGGAAGGCGTTGAGCGCAAGCTGCAGCGTGAACTTCTCGCTGCGCGACAGCACGATCAACGGCCAGAGAAAGTCGTTCCACCGCCACATCACCGAGAAGATCGCCAATACGGCGAGCGCCGGCGCGGCGAGTGGCAGCACGATGCGCCAGAAGATCCGCCATTCGCTGGCGTTGTCCATCCGCGCGGCGTCGATCAATTCGTCGGGGATCGTGAGCATGTACTGGCGCAGCAGGAACACGCCGGTGGGCGTCGCCACCGCCGGCCAGATCACGCCCCAGAGGCTGTTCAGCATCCCCAGCTCGGACACGACGAGGAAGTTCGGCACCAGGATGATCGTCGGCGGGATCATCAGCGTCGAGATGATCAGCAGGAACACGGCGTCGCGTCCCCTGAACCGGTATTTGGACAGCGCGAACGCAGCCATCGCGTTGAAGAGCAGCGTGATCAGCGTCGCGACGACGGTGATGAACACGCTGTTCCACAGGTACGTGCCGAACGAGAACTTGCCGAAGATCTCCGTGTAGTTGCCGACGGCGAAGGCGAGCTCGCGCACCGGCTCGCGGTCGCGGATGTTCACCTTGTATTCGCGCTCCGGCGCAGCGGGATCGACGAGCGTCGACTGGATACCGATGCGATGGAGCTCGGCGAGCTCGCGTACGCTGCCATCGGGCAGCTTCGCGCGATACACGGGCAGTGCGTCCGTGTGGCCGGCCACCGCGACGCTCTTCTGGCCGTACGGCAGGAGCCGCGGCGGAAACTCGTTCAGCGCAGCGGGCGTCTTGAACGACGACAACACGAGCCACACGACGGGCCCGAACATCAAAAGGACGCCGAGGAGCAGATAGCTCCATGCCAGCCAGTCGGTCCAGTCGGCGCGCGCGACCCCGCGGCGGGCGACGAGCCAGCGTAGTTGGCTAAACATCGCGGGAGGTCGCGCGGTTGTCGAGCGAGCGCCGCGTGAGGCGCAATTGCGCGAACGTGAGCACGAGCAGCGTCAGCGCGAGCACGAGCGACGCGGCGGCCGCGAGTCCGTAGAGCCGGATCGACTCCGCGAAGCCCGTCTGGTAGATGAACTGCACGATGAACATCGTCGCGGAGCCGGGGCCGCCGCCCGTCAGCACGAACACTTCGTCGAACACCTGCACGGCGCGGATCAGGCCGAGCACGAGCACCACGATCAGGTTCGGCATCAGAAGCGGCAGCGTGATCCGCGAAAAGCGCCGCCACGGCGAGGCGCTGTCCATTTCCGCGGCCTCGTAGAGGTCGCGCGGGATCGCCTGCAGACCGGCGAGCAGGATCAGCGTGTAGAAGCCCATGTGCGCCCAGATGCTGACGAACACCACCCAGAAGAACGCCCAGCCCGCGTCGGTGAGCCAGCCGACCGGGGAGGCACCGGCGCCGGCGAGCAGCGCGTTCAACACGCCTTCGCGCTGCAACACCCACTTCCACACCAGCGCGACGACCACCGGCGACAGCAGCACCGGATAGAAGAACACGCCGCGGAAGAATCCGCGGGCGACGATCCGGCGGTTCAGCACCAGCGCGGTGATCAGCGAGAAGAGCACCATCAGCCCGACCTGGACGATCGCGAACTTGCCGGTGTTGAAGATCGAGCGCCAGAACAGGTCCTTGCGGCACGTCGACGGATCGAGGTAATTCGTGCACTCGAACAGCGTCGCGAAGTTCTCGCCGCCGACCCAGGGCCGCCGGCCCGGATAGAGCTCGGCGCCGCCGGTGAACGCGTACGCGAAGTCGATGACGATCGGAAGGAACGTGAAGAGAGCGAGGATCAGCAGGTTCGGCGCGACGAACAGCCAGGCGATCCGTGGCACGCCGACCACGCGCTGCAGCGCGCGCATCGGCGCATCGACGACGTCGAGGAGAAAAGTCTGCGGCGACTTGCCGCGGTAGCGTGCGTCCGGCACGGCTGCTCGAGACCCCGGAAAATCGGGGTTAGCGATGTATTTCGGCCGAACGATCGAAATACATCTCTGACCCCGATTTTCGCGAGCTGGCTATTTCGCCGCCTTCACCTGCTCCTCGGCGTCAGCGGCGATTCGTTTCAGCGCGTCGTCCAGCGAGATCTCGCCCGCGATCGCCTGGCCGAGCCGCGCAGCGGTGGGATTGAAGATCGCGCGGTTCAGCCGGTAGCCCTGGATCTGATAGGCAACCGGCGAGAGCTTCGGCACTTCCGCCACGAACGTCGAAAGCGCGGCGCGCGACGCCGGCGAGATCTTGTAATCGACTCCCTTCTTGGCCACGCCCTCGTGCGCCGGAATGTTCTCGGTGCGCGCCATGTATTCGGTGTAGACAGGCTCGCTTGCGAGGAAGTCGAGGAAGCGGCCGACGTCCTTCGGATTCTTCGTGCGCTTGAGCGCGACGAACGCCGCGCCGCCGGGAATGCCCGTGCACGCGGCCTGCCCGCACGGATTCGGGACGGCGATCCAGTCGAACTTCTTGCCGATCTGCGAATCCATCCGCTTGATCTGCCAGCTTCCCGACAGGTACATCACCACGCGCGCGTTGGCGAACTCCTCGAAGGCGTCGCGGTACGCCGACCCGCCGGTGCCGCCCCAAACCTCCTTGGGTGTCGTGCCGTCCTTGTTCCACTCGTAGAACTTCTTCGCCATCGCCTTGTAGCCGTCGTCGACGACGAGCTCGCCCTTGGCGTCGAAGAATTTCGCGCCCGTGCTGATGGCGGGGCCCGCGAAGCGATGTCCGCTGCGGTCGAACGCGATCGCGAACGGAACCTGCGTCGCCTTGGCGACCTTGCGCGTCGCCTCCGCCCAATCGTCCCACGTCGCCTTCGGACCCGGCAGCGGCACGTTCGCCTGCTCGAACAGCGTCTTGTTGACGTACGGGCCGGTGACCGTGAGCTGCGTCATCATCCCGTAGATGCCCTTGTCGCTCGGCGAGGGGCGCATCCACGGCAGCGTCTTGCCGAAGTTGGTTTCCCAGTACTTCGGATCCTTGATGTACGGCGTGATGTCGAGGTAGTACTTCGACAAACCGCCGAGATCCGTGACGCGCGCGATGTCGGGCCCTTCGCCTGCCGCGAGCTGCACCGGCAACTGTTCGAGCACCGCCTTGTACGGCACCTTGTCGACCGTCACCTTGACGTCGCTGTTCTGGGCTTCGAACTTCTTCGCGAGGTCCTGCGTCACCTCGCATTCGTTGCCGTCGGAATAGCACTGGACGCGGATCTCGCCCGCGCCGGCGACCGTCGCGGCGGCGAGCGTCGATAAAGCGGTGACGACTGCGAGACGGCGGACGGCGCGTTGCATGATCGCTCCTCTGGGAAGGACGCCGGATACCGCGGCGTAGTGGCGAACGATTATAGAGGAACAGGGTTACGGCACTCCGCCTCCCTCCGGCCGTAGCCGCGCCGGGCCCGGCCGCAGCGCGAACCAGTTGCCGGCGACCGCCAGCACGACGCCGAACGCAGCCAGCGGCGTCCACCGATAGCCTTCGAAAAGCGTCGACAGGGTCATCGCGACGACCGGCGTCGCGACACCGACATACGCCGCCGGTGCCGGGCCGACCATCTTCAATAGCGTCAGGTACGACGCGAAGGCGACGACGCTGCCGAACACCACCAGGTAGGCGAGCGACAGCACGTACGGCGCATGCGCATCGAACGTCCATGGAACACCGCTCGCGATCGCGATGAGCGCGGACGCCAGCGCGCCGTAAGCCATCCCCCACGCGGTGCTCGTCAGGACCGGAATGCCCGCGCGCTGATTGCGCGTCGCGGCGAGGTTGCCGGCGCTCGCAATCACCGTTGCACCGAGTCCGACCGCGATGCCGAGCGCCGCTTCCCGACTGCGCGCCGCGTGCACCAGTTCCGGCACGAACATGAGCGCGACACCCACCACGCCGAGCACGGCCGCGACGAGCGTACGCAGCGTGAGCGGCGTCCCGAAAAGCCAGCGCGCGCCGACCGGATTCATGAACACGATCGTGGAGAACAACACCGCGAGCAGACCGGACGTCGCGTAGTGCTCGGCCCAATACACGCCCACGTAGTTGAAGCCGAACAGCAGCGCACCCTGCAGCGCGATGTACGCGTGCTGCCTGCGATCGAAGCGCAGCGACCGGCCGGTCAGCACGCACCACGCGCCGAGCAGCAGCGCGGCTATCGCGAAGCGATACGCAACCGACGCTTCAGGCGCGACGACACCGAGCTGGAACTTGATGGCGAGCCACGTGGAGCCCCAGATCAGCGTTGAAATGGCGAACAGGACCGGCGCTGAGCGCAAAGGCATCGAGCCATTCTAGCGATCCCGGTTCGGGCGCGCCGTAGCACTCGCCTCGTCGCTCGCCAATCATCCGAACGGACGACCTCCGAAATGTGACAGGCGCACTGCGCTGCAAGCCGCCGTACCTTCGCCACCCATACGACGCGAGCAACCCGTGGCGCCACTCATCCTGCAAGCAATCCGCCGGCTTCCGCGCCTTCGTTTGCACCCGGCATCGCGGCACCGGCGCGTGCAAACGTACGCGTGCTGGCTTCTGGCCTTGGCGGCAACCTGCGCGCTAACGGCGTCCGCCACTGCGGCGACGGCATCGCCTCCACTGAGGTCGTTGCCGCTGGCCTTCGAGCGCAACGAAGGCCAGCTCGACGCGCGGGTGCGGTACGTGGCCCGCGGATCGGGTTACGAGGTGTTCTTCACTTCCGATGCCGCGCGAATCGTCAAGCGAGACGGGACCGGTGCGAGCGTTGTCGACATCCGTGCGAGCGGCAGACAGAGCGCAGCGCCGGAAGCAGGCGAGCCGCTGCCCCAGCGTACGAATTACATTCGCGGCGGACAGGCTTCCGACAGTATTGCGGATATCGCGAATTTCGACCGCATCACGTACCGCTCGGTGTATGCAGGCGTCGATCTCGTCTATTACGGCGCCGACGGCGAACTCGAATACGACTTCGTCGTCGCGCCGCTCGCGGATCCGAAGCAGATCCGCCTCGCTATCGAAGGAATGACCGCGATCAGGCTGTCCGACGATGGCCGTCTGATCCTCGATACCCCGTCGGGCGTTCTCGAATTCCGCAGGCCCGTCGCCTATCAGGATATCGGGGGCCGGCGACGACACGTCCTTGCGCGCTATGTGCTCGACTCGGAGGAGCACGTCCAATTCATGCTCGGCGAATACGACGCGACGCATCCGCTGGTCATCGACCCCATTCTGAGTCTATCGACGAGCCTCTGGGGAAACACGTCGGGGGTCGCGCTCGATGCCGCCGGAAACATCTACGCGGTCGGAACGACCTGGTCATCGGGCTTGCCCGCGTCTTCCGGGTACCAGACACAGCTTGCCGGAACGCAGGACGCGTACGTCCTCAAGCTCGACCCGACCGGGACCAGCGTCATCTACGCGACGTATCTCGGTGCGCGTCGTGTCGCCACGACGGGACTCGGCATCGCCGTCGACGCGCAAGGAAGCGTCTATGTCACGGGGACGACGGCAAAGGGCTATCCGATCACACCGGGCGCCTACCTCGCCTCAGGCGCCACCTTCGTCACGAAGCTCAATCCTGCGGGGAACGGGCTGGCTTTTTCCACGTTCGTGACAAGCCCGGTCGTGTCGCTGGCGGTCGACGGCGCGGGTAGCACGTACATGACCGGCACCGCGACCGCATTGACGACGACGCCGGGTGCCTTTCAGCGGACCAGGATCGGCGCTTCGGCACCCTACGTGGCGAAGCTCGCGCCAACCGGTGCGTCGATGAGCTACGCGACTTACCTCGGCGGAAGCGGAAACGATGACGGCAAGCGCGTCGCCGTCGACACCGCGGGCAACGCCTACGTCGTGGGCGTTGCGCGCTCCGTCGACTTTCCGGTGCAAAACGCCTATTCGTCGTCGCTCGCCGGCTCGAGCGACGCGTTCGTGACGAAGCTCGATCCGACCGGAAGCGCACTGGTGTACTCGACGTATCTCGGCGGATCCGGCAATGAACGCGGGCTCGGCATCGCCGTTGACTCTGTCGGCCAGGCGTATGTCACCGGATGGACGACGTCGACGAATTTTCCCGTCACACCGGGCGCGTTCCAGAGGACGATCGGGTATCCGGACCCTGCGATCAGCAACGCATTCATCACCAAGCTCGATGCGACTGGCAACGGCCTTCGCTATTCCTCTTATCTCGGCGGTAAGTGGTGTTTCGCGCCCGGTGTCTATCAATGCTTCGGCCTTTTCCGTCCCGATGAGGGAATCGACGCGGGGACCGCAGTGGCGGTCGACGCAGCCGGGTATGCCTATATCGGTGGGTACGTTACCTCGACGCTGTTTCCGCTCGTCGACTCGATTCAACCGACCGTGACGCCGGCCGATGCTGACGTCTGGCACGTGCCGCTCGTTGCGAAAGTGACTCCGGACGGCGATCGCCTCGTCTACGCGACGGTGCTCGGCGTCAAGGGATTCGACACGACGTTTGGAGCGCTTGCGCTCGACGGCGCCGGCGGCGTCGTTGCGGCTGGAAGCGCAACCAGCGTGTACTTTCCGCTGACGCCGGGAGCGATCCTTGGAGAAGGCAGCGGATTCTTGTTCAGGCTCACGCAAGGTAACGTAGCGACCACCGTTTCCTCGACGATCAATCCGGCGAATGCCGCCCAGGCCATCTCGCTCGTCGCAACGACGCTTAACCCAGCGCCGACCGCGACGATCACGTTCAAGGCCGGTGAAGCAATCCTCGGGACGGCGCCGGTGACTGGCGGCCGGGCGACGCTGACCATGACGCTGGAGCCGGGCGTGCATCGCATAACGGCGACGAACAACGCAGACAACCTCGCATCGCCGCCTTACTTCCAGTTGGTGCGCGGTCAGTGATCACGTTCAGGCACCTCCTGTTCATCGTGCTGTTGCATTTGGGCACGATCGCGAGCGCCGCCCCTAACAAGGCGCCGACGGTTTCGCTCACGGCGCCAGCGGCCGGGTCGAGTTTCGCCGCGCCGGCGACGATCACACTGAGCGCGACCGCCAAGGCTTCCAGCGGAACGATCGCAAGAGTCGAGTTCTATCAGGGGTCCAGCCTCCTCGGCACTGTCGCAGCGGCTCCGTACAACTTCGTCTGGACCGGCGTAATGGCCGGAAGCTACTCGCTGACCGCGAAGGCAATCGACAGCGCAGGCGCCACGAAGACATCCTCGGCCGTCTCGATCACGGTGACGGGGCCCAAGCTGTTGATAAGCGCGCCGACAGCCGGCAGCGTCATCTACGCGAGCTCGGTCACGGTAAGCGGCACATTCGCCGGAGACGAGAACACCACGGTCCTCGTGGATAACGGCAACACCAGCCGCGCCGCCGGGATCAATGGCAATTCGTTCAACGCCACGCTCCCCGTCACCCTCGGTGCGAACACGCTGCGCGTCGTCGCCACGCGACGCGACCGGACATTCGACCAGGCGATGGTGGTCATTACCGGCAATGCACCGCCCCTGCTCGTATTCACGTCGCCTTCGACGACGACGTTCGAGAGTTCCGCGAGCATAGCGTTTGCCGTGGACGCAGTAAGTCCGTCCGGGACGATCGACAAGGTGGACTTTCTGCGCGGATCGACGCTTCTCGGATCCGCGAGCGCGCCTCCTTTTCGCTACACATGGAGCAACGCGCCGCCCGGCAGCCATACGATTACCGCGCGCGCGACCGATGGTAATAGCGTCGCATCCACGACGACCCTCGGCATCCAGGTGAGCGGGACGAATCAACCACCGATCGTCACGCTGACTTCACCCGCGAATGGCGCCGGCTTCACGGCACCCGCCCAGATCCCGATTGCCGCTTCGGCGAGCGATGCGGACGGCTCGGTCAGTCTCGTGGAATTCCTCCAGAACGGGAACGTGATCGGAACGACCAACCTGTCGCCTTATGCGATGACATGGAGCGCCGTCGGACCCGGCTCCTACACGCTTACTGCACGCGCCACCGACAATCGCGCAGCGGCCGCGACGTCGGCTCCCGTGAGCGTCGTCGTCGCCGCTCCAAACAGTCCGCCTTCGGTGGCGATTGCGAGCCCGTTGCCGGGTACGCAATTCGCAGCGCCGGCAAACGTCAATTTGTCCGCCACGGCATCCGACAGCGACGGAACCGTGGCGAAGGTCGACTTCTACGCGGGTACCACGCTGCTCGGGACTGCGCACACGCCACCGTACGCATTCACGTGGTCGAACGTGGCGGCTGGAACCTACAGCCTGATCGCGAAGGCGACCGACAATGCGGGACTTTCCGCCAGCTCGCTGCCCGTTTCGATCAGCGTCAAGCAAAACGCCGCACCGATCGTATCCTTGACCGTGGCCGATTCCGGCGCGACGCGGTACGCACCGGCCAGCGTCACGCTGACAGCGACGGCGTCCGATTCGGATGGAACCATCAGCAAAGTCGAGTTCTACCAGGGATCGACACTGATCGGCACCGCAACGGCGCCACCCTATGCGCTGAGCTGGACGGATGTGCCCGCGGGCAGCTACGTCGTGACGGCAAAGGCCCTCGACAACGCTGGCGCGTCCGGGACGTCCAACGCGATTCCGATTACCGTCGCGTCGCTTTCCGTGGTCATCAACACACCTGTGGATGGCGCGGCCCTTGCCGGCGAGTCCGTGACGGTGAGCGGCACGCTCGTCGCGCCTGCCAACTCGGGATTGATCGTCAACGACGTGCTCGCTGCGATCCTTCCCGACGGCGCGTTCCATGCGGTCGGTGTGCGGCTCGCCGCTGGAGCAAACACGGTCGTCGCGACGTTGACGACACCCGAAGGAGAAACGAGAACTCATTCGATCACCGTGTCGAGCAGTGGTCCTCGCCCGGTCGAGATAACGGCGCACCCCACGCAAGGTATCGCTCCGCTTCCTGTGCTGTTTAACGCCATCCCGGCGGAAGGCATCGTCATCCAGAAAATCGAGGTCGACGGCGACGCCGACGGTGTGATCGACTACACGATCACGGAGGAGCCCTGGGAGGTGACGCTCACCTACGTCGGCGGCGGATCGAGCATGGCCACCGTTCGGGTTACAGATATCGACGGGAACATCTATACCAGCGTCACGCCGATCGTTCTGCTGTCCGAAGCGGCGCTGGACCAGACGATCCGAGCGGTATGGAGCGGGTTCAAGGCTGCACTCGGTACGGGGGACAAAGCGCGTGCGTTGCAATACATGGGGCTGCTCGCAAAGGAACGGTACAGCGGTCCGTTCGACACGCTGGCATCGCTTCTGCCGCAAATCGTCGCCTCTTTTTCCGAGCTGCAGTTCGTGACGTTGTCCAGCGAGTTGGGCGAGTACGCGATCAACCGCGTCATCAATGGAGAGGACCGCATTTTCTTCATCTATTTCGGGCAAGATGGCGACGGCGTCTGGCGGCTCCAGTCGATGTAATCCCTAATGACCATCACCCATCTCGTCCGAATCGTTCTTCTGGTCGTACTCACAACAAGTCTCCAGGGATGCGGAGATCTGTATTACACGGCTGCTCCGATCGAAGCGTGGGTGGTCGACGCCGACACCGGAGCGCCCATCGAGGGCGCTGTCGTGACGGCGAACTGGCAAATGGTTGCGTTCGGCTTCGACACCGGCGGACGCAAGAAGGGTCAGCTCGAGGTGATGGAGACGGTGACGGACAAGAACGGGCGGTTCCATTTCCCGGGATTTACCAAGATCAACCTGTCGGGAAATGCGCTGGGAGAAGCGGATCCGCAGATACTGATCTTCAAGCCGGGATATCGGCACATCCGGGCGACCAACCTGTATCCAATTGGTGAAGAAGAATCGCAGGGCCCTCGACGCAGATCGTCGATCATCGGCCAACGACTTCCGATGCAGAAGGCCGATATGGATGTCAAGAAATATGCATCAAATCTCGGATTCTTGGGTATCGACCTGGAAATCCTAGCTGAGGGCGGCCGAGCGAAGGATATCCCCCGCATGGTTCACGCGTTGGAATGCGAAAGGCTACGCCTACTCAAACTCGACCCGTCAATTGGCTCTATCAACGTACCAGGCCCTCCTACACGGGAGAAGGAATGTGCGGTCAACTAGCAGCATAATCGGTGTCCACTTCGCCATTGTGTTAGTCGTCGCAACTCTTCTTGTTGGCGACCTGAACGCCTATGAGGTCGAGACGCATGCCGCAATCTCGAAGGCCGCGTCCGATGCTTCTCTCCTGGCTGCGCCGGGAATACTTTCGCGTTTGGGACTTCGTCCGCTACCCATCACTGACAGGCGACAAACTTTCATCAACTCACTGCGAGAGCCACAGACGATCTCGGCGCTCATTCAATTTGGCGCGCGTTGGGAAGACGACAAGTCCTGGGAGCAGGCGCTCCGTCACTTCTATGATCCGGTCAACAATCGACCGCTCGCCATCGAAGATCATCGGGGCGATTCGTTTATCGTCGCGTCCCCGGACTGGGCCCTCGAATCTCCCGATTCGATCCCGGCTCAAGCGCACTCGTACCAGGACGCACGACGCCATTTCTATGGTGCGTTGACAGGTCTTTCCGAAGTCGAGCGGCGCAAATCGTTTGGCTTGATGTTCCAATCGATCGGTCATGTCATCCACCACCTCCAGGACATGGCGCAGCCGCAACATGTTCGGAACGACGTGCACTGCGACAGAGGCATCTGCAAAACCCTCTTTCCGCACGTGTATGCGCCGTCTCAATACGAGAAGTACACCGACCTCAATTCACCAACCGATCCACGCCTGCAGATCCGGATCAATCTACCTTTAGAGAAACCCGCATCGACCGCCGTCTATCCAGGTGCGAACGCCGCAACCGTGCCGTTCAAGACACCACGCCACTTCTGGCGGACGACGGCACCGGGGTCCGCGATCACGGACGGCAAGGGGATCGCGGAGTATACGAACCGAAACTTCTATTCAGCTGGCACGATCAATTCTCCATATAGCTCGCCGTCGCCTCCTACAGTGACCGACTGGTTCACGAGCAACGAGCGAATCGACATCCAGCAGCTGCTTCCCGGCACCGCGTTGCGCGGGACCGTCCGCTTTTTCGAAAGGCCGGTGAACGACGCCGTTGCGGGAGAAGTGGGGACGAACGCACGCGCGCTCAGCGAAGCGCTTCTCGACGCTGACCTCGCGCAGATCTATTCGACGACCCATACGACCGGATATCTCGTTTTCGCGCTGAACAGGTTCACGTTCGATGCCGCGCACCAGTACCTGATTCCCCGTGCAGTCGCCTACTCGGCAGGCCTGATCAACTATTTCTTTCGCGGCCAGCTCGAGATACGGCAACCCGACGAGGGCGCGTATGCCATTCTGGATCACGCGGTCGAGAACCAGCGAAACGGAGGAGGGTTTCGCAACCTCAAGGTTCTGCTCAAGAACATTTCACCGGGTGGGACGGACTCGTCGGGCAAGGCTCTCATCGAGCCTGTTCCCGACAATTCAAACGGAGAGCTGATCGCCATCGTCAAGTTCCACCGTAACGGCTGCTACCAGCCAGATCTCTCCGGAGAATACGGTTCTTCGGGCATCAATTGGCATTTCTGCCGTTCGCCGGCCGAGGAAATCGTGGTTTCCCGGTCGCATCCGGTACCGCCGAAGATCAACGAGAGCCTGCAGCCAGTGACATTCGACTTCTCTTCGAATCCCATTCCCAACAGCGCCACCGACATCTACCTGCAGATCGTCTATCGCGGACCGCTGGGCGAGGAAGCCGATTCGATCATCGTCGCGACGAAGGACATCTCGGAGCCAACGTACAACTACACGTTCAACACCTTGGATCAAGGCATGTTTTGTGGCAATGGCGTGATTTCGAGCCAACCACCGTGCGCACAGGTTTACACATTCGAGCAATCCTTTTGCCAGCAGGCTGCGCCGCAGCTGACGCTCGACCAGTGCCGCGCACGCCACGGACGCACGACGAAGGTGCGCGCCAATCCGACCGGGGCGCCGCTGCCCGGCTTCGATCCGGAGAACCCGAACGTTCCGGCGAACGAGTTGATCTACGATTTGTGGCGAGAGCCGCCGCTCGATCCGCTCTTCTCGCTTCCGACCCCTGTGGGCTCGTTTACGCGGGTCGCGGTGCTGACGGACCTGGTGCCTGCGGATCGCTACGTTGTCGTCAACGAGCTCGGCGTCGCGGATATGGAAGTCGCGTTCAACTGGTCCGAGGGACGTGCGTTGCCGACGATCAATCAGTTCGATCCGGTGGCCGACATGATGGACAGCAACCGCAACTATGCTCGGGCGCGCGGCGTCTTCGTCGCCACGACGCCGTATGAATGGAATCCAGCGTTCAACGACTTCATTCTCTTGACGACCGGAACCGCTCCAAACATCCCCCCGTTGAACCTCATCCCCTCGCAGGTCATGACCTTTGCCGAAGCGCCGTGAACTGCGAATTGCCGATGACAACGGCTACGCCGCCCGCAGCGCATCCACGATTTTCATCCTTGCCGCCCGTGCCGCCGGCAGGAATCCCCCCACGAAGCCCATCATCAGCGCGAAGATCAGCGACACGATCACGATCTTCGGCGTCAGCGTGAACGAGAACGCGATCTCGGCGAACGTCTGAAAATTCGTGGTCGAAATCGACAGCGCCTGCATCATCGACGCGCCGATCAGCCCGACGACGCCGCCCAGCAACCCGAGCAGCAGCGCCTCGCCGAGGAACGCGGTGAGAATCGCGCCGCGCGAGAAGCCCAACGCCCGCAGCGTCCCGATCTCGGCGGTGCGCGATGCAACGCTTGCGTACATCGTGATGGCTGCGCCGATGACCGCGCCGATCGAAAAGATGATCGAGATGCCGGTGCCGAGGTAGCTGATGAACCTGGACAACGCCTCCGACTGCTCGGCGTAGAAGCGCTTTTCGCGCTTCGCTTCGAGCTGCAGCCGCGGATCGGTCTCGATCGCCGCCTTCACACCGTCGAATTCGCTGGGATCGTTCAGCCTGAACAGCATCGAGGAGAAGCCTGTGCGCCGGAACGCCTGCAGCATCTGCTCGGCGTCGCCCCAGATCTCCGAATCGAATCCGGTGTGGCCGGCATCGAACACCCCCACTACCGTCCAGTCGCGCGAGGCGAAGCGCAGCGTCTCGCCGAGGCCCGCACCTTGGAAGCCGTCGGCAACCGAGCGGCCCGCGATCACTTCCGCCGTGCCCGGCCGGAACATGCGGCCCTCCACCAGCTTCACCTGCGGCCGCAGCGCGAGACCGGCCGACGTGACGCCGCGGATCACCACGTTCGCCGGCTTGCCCGTCGCGCGCTTCGGCAGGTTGATCAGCACGACGGGCTCCTTCGACACCAGCGGCTCGCCGTCGGCGCCGACCGCGATCTGCGACAGGCTTTCGACGATGCCCGCCTGCAACCGCGGAATGCCGCTCTGCACCTCGGTTTGCGCGCTGCGGCGGATGACGACGACATTGTCGTCCTGTCCCGTCGCCACCAGCGTCTGCTCGAGTCCCGCAGCCAGCATCAGCACCGTCGCGAACACGTACACGACGAGCGCCATGCCGCCCGCGGTCAGCACCGTGGTCAGCCGGCGGGCGACGAGATTGCGCGCGATGTAATTGAGCGGAACCGCCATCGGCAGTCAACCGATCGCCCGCAGACCATCGACGATGCGAATGCGCGCCGCATTCCACGCCGGCACCGCGGCCGCCACGACGCCGATGACCAGCGCCGCGACCAGTTGCATGACGATCGTCTCCTCCGAGACTCGGAAGCCGGAGAGGATCGACCCCACCGTGCTCGCGAACAGCTCGGCCATCGGGAACGTGAACGCGATGCCGAGCAACCCGCCGAAGAGGGCGATGCCGAGCGATTCGGCAAAGATCAGCATCGCCACGAAGCCGTTGCCGAAGCCGAGCGCCTTGAGCGTCGCGTATTCGCCGTAACGCTCGCGCGCCGTCATCGCCATCGTGTTGGCCATCACGGCCATGATGATGACGATGACGACGTAGCTCACCGCCTGGATCGCCAGCAGGATCGCCTCCGACATCGCGACGAAGCCGAGCTGGAACGCCTTTTCGGTTTCGGTCAGCGTCTCGGCGAGCGAGTTCTTGAACGTCGCGTCGATCGCCGCCGACACCGCCGCCGCTTCTTCGGGATCGCGCAGCTGCTCGACGAACACGCCCGCCTGGTCGGCGCGGCGCGGAAACTGGCGCTTGATCGCCTCGTTCAGATAGTCGAAATGGAAGAAGAACGTCGACGTGTCGGTGCCCTCCTCGGCGCCGTCGTAGATGCCGTGCAACGTGAAGGTCCACGTTCCGGGATAGATCGTGCCGCGCAGGGGGATCTGGTCCCCCACCTTCCAGCCGTACTTGTCGGCGAGCTTGCGGCCAGCCAGCGCGCCCACGCGATCGGCGAGAAATGCCTTGCGCTCGGCGTCCTTCAGCACGAACTCGGGATACATGTCGAGATAGCTCGCGCCGCTGATCGCAAACTGCGCGAAGAAGTTGCGCTCGTCGATGTAGACGCCGCCGAACCAGTTCGCCCATCCCACCGATTCGACGCCCGCCACCTGGCGGATCTTCTGCGCGTAGTTGAGCGGCAGCGGGAACACGAGCGACACCGAGCTGCGGGTCACGAGTCGCGCCGCCGAGCTGGCATTGGCGCCGGCGTACCACGCGTCGACGATCGTGCGCAGCAGGCCGAACGCCGTGAGGGCGACGACGATGCCCACGACGGTCAGCGTCGTCCGCAGCTTGTGACGCAATGCATTGCGCAGCACGAGGAGCGGGACGAACATGGTGGCGAGCGAAGCGAGCTGAACGAGTCGGCGCGGCCTTCGCCCCGTCAGTCGACGAGCACGCCCTTCTCGAGGTGCACGAGCCGGTGTGCCTTCTCGGCCGCCTTGGGATCGTGCGTCACCATGATGATCGTCTTGCCGATCTCGTCGTTCAGCCGCTCGAGCAGACCGAGAATCTCCTCCGCGGTCGTGCGGTCGAGGTCGCCGGTCGGCTCGTCGGCGACGATGAGCGTCGGGTCGGTGATCAGCGCGCGCGCGATGGCGACGCGCTGCTGCTGGCCGCCGGAAAGCTCGTTCGGCAGGTGCGTCGCGCGATCGGACAGGCCCACCAGCGCGAGCGCGGTGTCCACGCGCTCCCGCCGCGCGCTGCGCGAAAGGGACGTGAGCTGCAGCGGCAGCTCGACGTTGCCGAACGCCGTCAGCACCGGCATCAGGTTGTAGAACTGGAAGATGAAGCCGACATGGCTCGCACGCCACAACGCGAGATCGGCGTCGGACAGCGTCGCGATGTCGACGCCGCCGACGCGGATCTGCCCCGACGACGGCTTGTCGATGCCGGCGATCAGGTTCAGCAACGTCGACTTGCCGGAGCCCGACGGACCCATCAGCGCGACGAAATCCCCCGCGTCGACCTCGAGATCGATATCGACCAGCACCGGGATCACCTGGTCGCCGCGCACGTAGTACTTGGACAGGTCGCGAATCTCGACGAGCTTCGGCCGCGACTGCGCCGCGAGCCCGCGCGGAACGTGCGTCTCGACGCCGCCCGCGGATCCTGCGGCCCGCGGCTCCACCGTCATTTCGCCGCCGTCTTGACGAGCGCGCCGCTCGCGAGCGATGGCGCCGGTTTCGCCACCGCCTTCTCGCCCGACTTGACGTCGCCGCTGATCGCCGTGACGTCGCCGACCTTGACGCCGGGCGTGACCGGCACTGCTACCGCATGGCCGTCGCGAACGACGTATACGACGCTGCGTCCGTCACGCTGCACGATCGCGTCCGGACTGACCGCAAGCAGCGGTTTCTGCTGCTGCGGCGTCACCTCCTGCGACAGGAAGCTCACCTTCGCGCTCATCTCGGGCAGCACGCGCGGGTCGATCTCGTCGAACTTCACCTTCGTCATCACGGTGGCCTTCGCACGGTCGACCGTCGGCACCATGCGGCTGATGTGGCCGCGGAAGCGCACGTCGGGCAGCGCGTCGAGAACGATCTCCGCCGGCTGGCCGACATGCACCTTGGCGAGGCTCGATTCGGACACGTCCGCCTCGACCTCGAGCGTGCTCATGTCCGCCATCGACACGACCGCTCCCTTCGAGTCGGTGGCATTCGAGAACGGCGTGACGAGGTCGCCAACGTTGGCGCTCTTCGACAGGATCACGCCGTCGAACGGCGCGCGGATCTCGGTGTAGTCGACGGCCACCTGCGCGTTGCGCGCGTTCGCGACTGCGGCGTTCAGGTTCGCCTGTGCGCTGGCCACCACGGCGTGCGCACGGTCGAGCCGCGCCTTGGCGGTGTCGAGCGCGGATTTGGAGATGAAGTTCTTCTCGACCAGTTCCTGGTTGCGGCGATACTCGACCTCGGCGTTCTGGCGCTCCACTTCGGCCTGCTGCACGACCGCCTGCGCGGCGCGCACCGTCGCCTGCGCGCTTTGTGCCTGGGCGACGACGTCGCGGTTGTCGATGCGCGCGATGACGTCGCCTTCCTTGACGCGCGAGCCTTCGGCGACGCCCAGCCATTCGAGACGGCCGGTGGCCTTCGAAGAAATCGCCGCCTTGCGCTGCGCGACGACGTAGCCGGTGGCGTTCAGCACGACGAATTGCTGCGATGGATGCGTGGTGACGATCGGCGTCGTCTGCACGGTCGCAGCGCGCGGCTGCAGCAGGAACCACGCGGCCGCCGCGGCAGCGAGCACGGCGACGACTGCGAGCACGATCCACCGGCGGCGACGCCGGCGGCGGATCGGCGCGACGTCGCGGTCGATGCGCAGCTTGGTGAGATCGGGCGTGGAGGCGGTCATGGACCCGCAAAACGAAATCGCCGGCAATCACGGCCGGCGCAGGTCCATTCTACCAATTCGGCGCGTCGCGCTCGCGCGAGCGCGGCGATGATCAGCGTCCGATCAATTGCGCCCGGCCCGCGGCACCGGGTGCGCACCGTGCGACTTGACGAGCGTCGAAGGCGCGTGACGTCCCGACGAGCGCCGCAGAAAGATCCATACGAGCGTCCAGTAGAGGGCCAGCGCGAGCAGCGGCAACAACGCCGGCCGTGCGCGATAACCGGTGAACGACGCGATCAGCCCGCCCATGCGTCCAGAATCGTCGAGGAGCGCCGACGTATTCCACAGCGGATCGACGAGCGCGGGCACGACGTCGAGGGCGATCAGCTTCTCGACCGCGGACACGAGCAGCGCGCCGGCGAGCAGCAACAGCAGCACTTCGCTCACGCGGAAGAACACGTGCCACGACAGGATGCGCGAGCCCTGCTGCAGCACCCAGAACGTCGCGAACGCAGCGCCGAGGCCGAGAAGCAGCACGATCGGGAGGTTGGTGATGCCGCCCTTGTCGGCGCCGAGGCCGTACAGGAACACGACGGTTTCCGCCGTCTCTCGTCCGACGGCGAGCGCGACGACGATGAGCAATCCCCACCAGTTGGCGGCGCCGGCGTTGCGAGCCATGTCGGTCTCGAGATCGCGCTTGAACGTCCGGCCGTGCCGGCGCATCCAGAACACCATCTGCACGATCAGCCCGGAGGCGACGGCCGTCATCGCGAGCTGGAACCATTCGAGACCGTTGCCCGACAGCGTGGACGCGATGCCCAGCATGACGAGCGCGAGCGCGATGGCGAGGCCGATGCCGGCGGCGACGCCCCCCCACAGGTAACGCATCCCCACCGCGGCGTCCGGCCGCTTGCGCAACCACGCGAAGAGGATGCCCACGACGAGCAGCGCCTCCGCCGATTCGCGCCAGACGATGAAGAGTGCGTTGCCCATGGCGGCGCTTATTTCACGACGATCTTGCCCTGACCCGTCTTCTCGTGAAACTCGTCGAAGAACCTGTACTCGCCGGCCTTCAACGCGTTGATCGTCACCGTGGCCTTGCCGCCGGGGGGAATCACCTTCTCCTGCTTGAGGTCGCGGCTTTCGAACTCGATGGCACTCTTGCCCTGGTTGACTATCTCGATGCGAAAGCGCTTGCCGGCCGGAACTTCGATCGTCGCGGGCTCGAACACGCCGTCACGGGCGGTCAACTTGTAGGAAGCGGCTTCCTGCGCGAGCGCCCCGGAGGCGAGCAGCGCAGCCGCGACGAAGACGAGCGGGCGTTTCAAACGGGTCGTTGGCTTCATGTGGGCGTCAACAGCGAATTTATGTGAACGGGAATATGAATGCCGTCACCGTCGCGCTGCGGCCCGCGGACGGCAGACCTCCTGAGGGCAGCATAGCAAAGGCGAATGCGCGTGTAAATAATAATGGTTCGTATTCACTTTGCGACCCTGTCATTGTCGCAGCCACATCCACCCTTGTGGCTTGTTCCGGATCAAGTTTTTCCGATTCTCCGGCCTACTTCCCCGCGGCATGGAGAACGTCGTCCGGGATCCGGCCCTTTGCGGCCATGGCCTGCAGCGTCAGCAAGCCGAGGCCGACGCCGATGGCGGCGATCCCGGCCCACTCGATGCCCGTAATGCGCTCGCCGAACACCGCCATCGACGACAGGATCGCGATGACGGGCACCGCGAACAGGTTCAGAGACGCGGTGCCGGCGGGCAGCCAGCGCAGGATCTCGATCCAGACGAGGAAGCCGCCCGCGGTCGCGATGGCGCCCACGAAGAACAGCAGCCCGGCGTGGGCGATGCTCCAGTGTGTTGCGGGAACGTCGAACAGCCAGGGCAACAGCGTCAGCGGCAAAACGCCGATCACCATCTGCCACGCCATGAAGCTCAGCATGTCGAAATCGCGCTCGCGCTGGAAATACTTCATCGCGACCGTCCCGGACGCCCACCCGAAGCCGGAAACGACGGCCCACAGCTTCGGTCCGAGGTCGCCCTGCCACGCCCATGGCTGCACGACGAGCACGAGCCCGGTGAACGCGAACGCGATCGCGTAGCGCTGCGCGCCTTTCACGCGCTCGTGGAGCACCGGCCAGGCGATCACGAGCGTCCAGAAAGGCATCGTGTACACGAGCACCGACGTGCGGCCGACGCCTCCACCCGCCACCGCCATCATCGTCGCGCCCATGTTAAGCGTCGTCTGCAGCAGGCCGGTGATGACCACGGCGCGCCAGTTGCGCGGCCGGAAGCGGCCCCGGCGCGCGACGAGCGCAGCGAACAGGACGAACACGGCGAGCCACGTCCGGTGCATGTTGAATGCGAGCGGATGCGCATTGGCGAGCGCCGCCTTCATGACGATCCAGTTGAAGCCCCAGACGAGCGTGAGCCCGGCGAGCGCGACATACGCCGCGCGCCGCGAGTGCACGCCGATAAGGGACACTTCAGCGGAGAAACGGCTCGACCGCCGCCGCGACCGCGGCAGGCTGATCGTGATGCAGCATGTGGCCGGCGCCGTCGATCGTCACCAGCCTGCCGTCGCGAACATTCGCAAGCCGATTGCGCACCGCGTCGAGCCCGTCGGCGCCCGCCTCGCCTTCCGGATGCCGCGCGAGCCAGCGTGGGATTTCCGAATCGCTCGCGGCGACCCAGAGAACCGGCGCGGTGACGTTGCGCCACGTCGCGCTCGATTCCTCGATCCGATACACGTGCGGAAATGGCAGCTTGTGGCGCGGATCGGAGCGCAGCTCGGCGCGGCCGTCGGGGAGCTTTCGCGCCCATTCCTGTGCGAGAAACTCGGCCTTGTCGCGAGGAAGCCGCGGATTCTTCTTCTGCAGGCGATCGGCCACCTCGCCGAGGCCCGCATACGGCTTGAAGCGCGGCGTGTGCGCGAGCGCGTCGAGCCACTTGGCGATCTTTTTCGGCGCGTCCTCGGCCGCCTCCGCCGGAATGCCGAAGCCCTCGAGCGACACGACGCGGTGCACGCGCGCGGGACGCGCGCCCGCATAGTTCATCACGATGTTGCCGCCGAGGCTGTGCCCGACCAGGCGAATCGGCGCGTCACCCGCGTAGCGGTGGACGAGCGCGTCGAGGTCGGCGAGATAGTCGTAATACCAGTAGCCCTGTGGCTGCCAGTCCGAACGGCCGAAGCCGCGCAGGTCGGGCGCGATCGCATACCAGTCGTTCTGCAGCGCGTCGACGAGGAACTGGAACGACGCGCCGACGTCCATCCAGCCGTGCAATAGCAGCAGCGGCGACGATTGCGGGCTACCCCAAGTCCGAACGTGATGGCGCGCACCGCGCACGTCGACGAACTGCGACGTCGACGGCTTGCGCGCTATTTCTTGCGGCAAAGCGCGAGACCGTCCTGCCAGCCGGTGCGGTAATTCGGGTCGCCGGCAAAACGTGCGGCATCCTTGCGCTCGGCCCCCTGCACGCTCGCGCAGCCGTCGGCGTAGCCTTGCCGGTACGGAAGCGGAAATCCGGACAGGTTGATCGTCGGCGGCGGCGGTTCCGCGGTGCGCGGCAACGGCGGCGCCGTGGGCGGTGGCGGCGCAGGCGCGGGACCGGGCTGAACCGTGGCACATGCCGCTGCCAGCAGCGCCGCTGCGATTGCAATTGCGCGCGTCAAATGCGCAGCGGGGCGGATGATCGTTCCGATCGCGGATGAGTGAACGGAGTAGAATTCTAACTCACCGTTCGTCAGGCGTTTCATGGCGTCTCCCGGTTTTGTCCATCTGCGCCTGCACAGCGAATTTTCGATCGCGGACGGCACGCTGCGCATCGACGACGCCGTCGCCGCAGCGGCGGCAGACAGGATGCCGGCGCTCGCGCTCAGCGATCTCGCGAACCAGTTCGGGCTGATCAAGTTCTACACGGCCGCGCGGGCGCGCGGCATCAAGCCGATCGCCGGCTGCGACGTGTGGATCGCGAACGACAGCGAGCGCGACCAGCCGTCGCGCCTGCTGCTGCTCGCAGCCACGCGCGACGGCTATCTGCGGCTTTGCGACTGGCTCTCGCGTGCGTATCGCGCGCATCAGCATCGCGGGCGCGCGCAAATCGATCGCACCTGGTTCGACGAAGGGACCGAGGGCCTGATCGCTTTGTCGGGCGGCCGCGACGGCGACGTCGGCATCGCGCTGCAGCAAGGCAACACACCGGCGGCAAAGCGGCTCGCTGGCGAATGGCTCGTGCGCTTTCCGCAGCGCTACGTGCTCGAGGTGCAGCGCGCCGGCCACGCGGACGACGAAGCGCTGGTGCACGCCACCGTGGCGCTCGCTCAGGAGATCGGCGCGCCGATCGTCGCTACGCATCCGGTGCAGTTCCTCACCGCCGACGATTTTCGCGCGCACGAGGCGCGCGTGTGCATCGCCGAGGGCCACACGCTCGCCGATCCGCGGCGGCCGCGGCGATTCACGCAGCAGCAGTGTTTTCTGACGCAGGCCGAGATGGCGGTGAAGTTCGCCGATCTGCCGCAGGCGCTCGCCAACAGCGTCGCGATCGCGCAGCGCTGCAACCTGACGATTCCGCTCGGCCGCAATCACCTGCCGCGCTTTCCCACGCCCGCCGGCGTCTCGCTCGACGACCACTTGCGCGACGAGGCGATCCGTGGTCTCGAGCGGCGGCTCGCGCAACTCTACCCGGACGAAGGCGAGCGCGAGCGCAAGCGCGGCGAGTATGCGGAACGCCTCGCGTTCGAGACGAAGACCATCGTGCAGATGGGCTTCTCCGGCTACTTCCTGATCGTCGCCGACTTCATCAACTGGGCGAAGGACAACGGCGTGCCGGTCGGACCGGGTCGCGGGTCGGGTGCCGGGTCACTCGTCGCGTATTCGCTCGGCATCACCGACCTCGATCCGCTGCGCTACGCGCTTCTCTTCGAGCGGTTCCTCAATCCCGAGCGCGTGTCGATGCCGGACTTCGACATCGACTTCTGCCAGAACGGCCGCGACCGCGTCATCGACTACGTGAAAGGCAAGTACGGCGCCGAGTCGGTGTCGCAGATCGCGACGTTCGGCACGCTCGCCGCCAAAGCGGCCGTGCGCGACGTCGGCCGCGTGCTCGACCTTCCGTATTCGTTCGTCGACGGTATCGCGAAGCTGATTCCGTTCCAGCCCGGGAAGACGGTGACGCTGCGCCGGCGCCAGGGGGAGCCCGAGCCGAACGTCATCTACGCGCGCGAAGTCGAGCCGCTGATTGACCAGCGCGAAGCGGACGAGGAGGAAGTGCGCGAGCTGCTCGCGCTCGCCTGCGAGCTCGAAGGATTGCCACGCAACGTCGGCATGCACGCCGGCGGGGTTCTCATCGCCCCCGGCAAATTGACCGACTTCTGCCCGCTGTACGTGCAGCCAGGCGCGCACGCGCCGGTATCGCAATTCGACAAGGATGACGTCGAGGCAGTCGGTCTCGTCAAGTTCGACTTCCTCGGCCTCACGACGCTCACGATCCTCGACTGGACCTTGCGCTACGTGCGCGCGCTCGATCCACGGTCGACGATCACACTCGAGGCGCTGCCGCTCGACGACGCGGCGGCGTTCGACGTCTTCCGCAAGGGCAACACGACCGCGGTGTTCCAGTTCGAATCGCGCGGCATGCGCGATCTCGTCAAGCAGGCGCCGCCGACGCGGTTCGAGGACATCGTCGCGCTGGTCGCGCTGTACCGCCCCGGTCCGATGGAGCTCATTCCGGACTACACGGCGCGCAAGAGCGGCCGCGAGCGCGTCGAGTACGTCGACCCGCGCCTCGCGCCGATCCTCGAGCCGACCTACGGCGTCATGGTGTACCAGGAACAGGTGATGCAGATCGCGCAGGTGATCGGCGGCTATACGCTCGGTGCCGCCGACCTGCTGCGGCGCGCGATGGGCAAGAAGAAACCCGAGGAGATGGCCAAGCACCGCGACATCTTCGTCGCGGGCGCCGAGAACAACGGCCTCGCGCATGCGAAGGCGGTGCAGCTCTTCGGCCTGATGGAAAAGTTCGCGGGCTACGGCTTCAACCGCTCGCACTCGGCGGCGTATGCGCTGGTCGCGTACCAGACCGCGTATTTCAAGGCGCACCACGCGGCTGCCTTCATGGCCGCGAACCTGTCGCTCGTCATGGACGACACCGACAAGGTCAAGACCTTCCACGACGATGCGCTCGCGCAGGGGCTCGCGATCCTGCCGCCGGACGTCAATGCGTCGGGCTATCGTTTCGAGCCGGTCGACACGAAGAGCATCCGCTACGGGCTCGGTGGCATCAAGGGGACCGGCGAGGCCGCGATCGAGGCGATCGTCGCGGCGCGCGGGGCCGCCGGCCCGTTCAAGGACTTGTTCGATTTCTGCCGGCGCGTCGACAAGCGGCTCGTCAATCGGCGCGTCGTTGAGGCGCTGGTGCGCGCGGGCGCATTCGACGCGATCGACTCGCGCCGCGCGATGCTCTTCGCATCGGTCGGGCTTGCGCTCGACGCCGGCGAGCGCGCGGCGGCATCTGCCGCGCAGGTTTCGCTGTTCGGCGAGGAGCCCGCCGAACAGATGGCGGCGGCACTGGTCGCCACGCGCGACTGGACCGATGCCGAGCGGCTGACGCAGGAGAAGCTCGCCATCGGCTTCTACCTGAGCGGCCATCCATTTGCAGCGCATGCGGCGGAGCTCGCGCCGATCGTGCGCACGTCGCTCGCGGCGCTCGTGCCGCGCAACGACAAGGTGCTGGTGGCGGGCATCGTCACCGCGCTTCGCGTCCAGACGAGCCGGCGCGGCAAGATGGCATTCGTGACGCTCGACGACGGCAGGGGCCGCGTCGAGGCCATGGTTTACAACGAGACGTTCGACGCCGTGCGCGCGCTTCTGCGCGAGGACCAGCTGGTGCTGATGGAAGTGCGCGTCACGCAGCGAATGACCGAGGACGGCGAGGCGCAGGGACTGCGCGTCATCGTCGAAAGCGCCGCCGATCTCGCGACGATCCGCAAGGAGCGCGCGAAGGGCCTTCGCATCGCCTGCAACGGCAACGCATCCGCGGATCGACTGGCGGAAATCCTGCAGCCGTTCCGCAACGGCCGCACGCCGGTGACCGTCCGCTACTGGAACGACCGCGTCGACGGCGAGATCGACCTGCCGGAAGCGTGGCGCGTGACGCCGGACGACGCGCTGATCGACCAGTTGCGCGAATGGCTTGCGCCCGAGAACGTGCAAGTCGTCTACTGATTCGCCCTTTCGCAGCCATTCCCGATTCGTGATGCTCGGCACCGCGGGTGCGCACTACGCGGCGTTTTTCCGGATGCCCGACGTCGCGCGCATGCTGGCGATGGCCGTGCTCGCGCGCATGCCGATCGGCACGGTCACGCTCGGCATGCTGTTGCACGTACGCGCGCTGACGAGCTCGTTCGCGGTCGCGGGCGCCACCGTCGGCGCGTACCTGGCGGCCTCCGCGTTCACGGCGCCGATCGTCGGGCGCTTCATCGATCGGCGAGGGCCGCGCATGGCGCTCGTCGTCACCGGCATCGTCAGTCCCGCCGCGCTGCTCGTGATGTGGGTCGCGCAGCCGCTGGGCCTCTCGCCCGCACACGTGACCGCGGTTGCCGTAATTGCGGGCGCGTTCGCGCCGCCGATCACGGTGCTGACGCGCACGATGTGGCGCCACCGGTTCGAGAGCGACGCCGATCGCAAGACGGCGTTCGCGCTCGACGCAGTGCTCATAGAGCTCGCGTTCACGGCGGGGCCCGCGCTGATCGCGCTGCTGCTCGCAGTCGGATCGCCGGCGATCGCGTTCGGCGCCCCGTTCTTCTTCACGCTACTCGCGGTGCCGACATTCCTCGCGTCGCCGGCGCTGCGGTATTGGAAGCGCGAGCTGCACGGCGAGCGGCATCTGCTCGGGCCGCTGCGCGAGGGGCGCCTCGTAACCGTCTACGCGACGACGTTCCTGATCACCGCGAGCCTCGGCCTGCTCGAGATCGGCTACCCCGGCTTCGCCGCGCAGGCTGGCAGCGCGCCGCTGGCCGGTGTGCTGCTCGCCGTCAATTCGGTCGGCAGCGCAGTCGGCGGGCTCGCGTTCGGCGCGCTGCACTGGAGGCTCGCGCCACCGCGACAGTTACCGCGAATTCTCGGCCTGATGGCGCTGCCGCTCGCCTTGCAGGCGACGATCGGCCACGCGGGCGCGCTTGGGCTCGTCGCGTTCTTCGCGGGACTTTGCATCGCGCCCGCGCTGACCGTCGTGACGATGCTCGTCTCGACCTACGCGCCCGCGCGCTACGCCACCGAGGCGTTCACGTGGGCGACTACCTGCATCGTCGGCGGCATCGGCGCCGGCAACGCGCTCGGCGGCCTGCTGCTCGAGCGATTCGGCGCTTCCATCGTTTTCGGCGCGTCCGCCACGGTGGCGCTGCTCGCGGCCGCCTGTGCGCTTCTGCTCACAGCCCTGCGTCGGCCAGCAGCGTGACGAGCCGCGCCTGTTGCGCGGCGCTGGTCATCGGATAGCTGTCGAGCCAGCGACGCGTCGAGAATGCAGGCTCCAGCGTGCGGATCTCGTCGGCTTCCCATTTCGCGCCGGCGTGGTCGCCCGCGGCAACGAGCGCGGCCGCGGTGAAGACCCGCGTCTCGACATCCGCCGGATTTCGCAGCAACGCCGCCCGCAAGTGGATCAGCGCCTGCTCCGGATCGTTCTGGAACAGGAGCGCACGCCCGAGGACCAGGAAATACAGGTAGCCTGCGTCGGAATTGAGGCGCAACGCCGTGCGCACGAGCTCGATCGAGCGCGCCGGTTGTCCGGTATAGGTGTGGATGCCGCCGAGCAGCGCGTACGCGTCCGCGAACGACCGGTCGAGCACGATCGCCTGCTGCAGCGACTTGATCGCTTCGTCGTGCTTGCGCCCCTGCGCCTGCACGAAGCCCATCGCCCACTGCACCTCCGGAACGTCGGGATCGATCTCGCGCGCCGTGCGAGCCAGCTCGAACGCCCGGTCGAGCGAGCCACGCTCCGAATCGCGCAACCGATAGTCCATCGCGTAGGTCATCGCAAGCCCGGCGTACGCGCGCGCGAACTGGGGGTCGAGCTCGAGCGCGCCGCGATAGAGCGTGCGCGCCCGGTCGTTCGCGTCGGCGCTGCGCACGAGCAGCAGCGCCTGTGCGCGCAGGAAATGGTCGTAGGCGTCGACGCTTTGCGTGTGCCGACGCGCGATCCTTTGGCGCTCGACGTCGCTGACCTTCGCCGGGAGCAGCTGCACGACTTTCGCCGTGATTTCGTCCTGCACCGCGAGAATGTCCCCGAACGGGCGATCGAAACGTTCGGACCAGAGCTCTTCACCCGTTCGCGCATCGACGAGATGAACGGTCACGCGCAGGCTTCCTGCGTCGCGCTGCACGCTGCCCGTCATTCGATAGTGCACGCCCGGCGCATCGCGATCGGCGGGCGCATGATCGGGCAGCCGGATTACGCGCAGATCCGACAGGCGCGAAAGATCCGTCACCAAACTGACGGTGATTCCGCGTGCGAGATAAGCCTGCTCGGGGTCGCCGCCGAGCGACTCGAATGGTGCGACGGCGACGCCGATCCATCCCGGCTGGCGGAATGCGTCCGCGTCGAAGCCCTCCCGTGCCGTTGTTGGCGCCCACAGCAGGAACGCGAAATAGCCGGCGGCGATCGCGATGGCCATTGCCGCCAGGCCCAGCAGCGTCATCGCGCGCCAGTGCTTGCGCGCGGGAGGCGACGACGATGGAGCAGCCTCGACGGACGCCTGTCCGGACGTCGCGCCGGCCGCCGCAGGTCCGGATATCGCGCCGGCCGCCTGCCATGGCCGGACATCCGCGATCAGGCGATAGCCGCGCTTGGCGATCGTCTCGATGTACGAAGGCGAGCGCGACGCGTCGCCGAATGCCTTGCGCAGCTTGTTGATCGTCTGGGTGAGCGCCTCGTCGCCGACGACAACGCCCGGCCACGCCGCCGCGAACAGCTCTTCGCGACTGACGAGCCGGCCGGCGCGATCGGCGAGGAACACGAGCACGTCCATCGCCTTGGGCTCGATGCGCACCGCCTCGTTGCCGCGGCGCAGCTCGTTGATCGGCGGATCGACAATCCATGGCCCGATCGCGAGCGGACCCCGCGGCTGCCGAGGCGGATCATCGAGGTCTGCGGACGACGTGACGCTCGCGGGCATGGCTCGAGTCGAATTACCGGTTCCGCCAGGCGAACGTGGCCATCGGAAAAGCATAACCGTTTTGGTCGCGACTTGTCCGGCGCTGCCTGCGCCACGCGAGCACCGCCTAGAATGCTTGTTTCCAGAAAGGCCACTGCCATGACGCTACCGGCATCGATGAAGCAAATCGCGATCACGCGACCCGGTCCGCCTGACGTGATGCACGTTGCCGACGGCCCGGTTCCGGAACCGCGCGACGGTGAAGTGCTGATCGAGGTCGCGTACGCGGGCGTCAATCGGCCGGATTGTGCGCAGCGTGCGGGCACGTACCCCCCGCCGCCGGATGCATCGCCCGTGCTCGGTCTGGAAGTGGCCGGGCGCGTCGCCGCGCGCGGCCTCGGCGTGACCGCGTGGAACATCGGCGACGACGTGTGCGCGCTCGTTCCCGGCGGCGGGTACGCGCAGTACTGCACGACGCCGGCGGACTGGTGCCTGCCGATTCCGCGCGGGTTCTCGCTCGAGCAGGCGGCAGGGTTGCCCGAAAACTATTTCACCGTGTGGAACAACGTGTTCGAGCGCGCGCGCCTGTCAAGCGGGGAGACGTTCCTCGTTCATGGCGGCACGAGCGGCATCGGCCTCGCGGCCATCCAGCTCGCGAAGGCCTTCGGTGCGACGGTGTTCACGACCGCGGGCAGCGCGGAGAAGGTGGCCTTCTGCCGGTCGATGGGCGCCGATCATGCGATCGACTACAAGACGCAGGACTTCGCGGAGGAAGTGAAGCGCCTCGCCAAGGGCGGCATCGACGTGATTCTCGACATGGTCGGCGGCGACTACATCGAGCGCAATCTCAAGTGCCTGGCCCTCGAAGGGAGGCTTGCGCAGATCGCCTTCCTGAAGGGCAGCCGCGTCGAATGCGACTGGCGCTTCGTCATGCTGAAGCGACTCACCGTTTCCGGCTCGACGCTCCGTGCGAGCCCGGCGCAGCGCAAGGCGATGCTCGCACGTGCATTGCACGAAAGGGTGTGGCCGCTGTTCGAGGCAGGCAAGCTGCGGCAGGTCATTCACGCGACGTTCGACCTCGCGCAGGCGCCGCAGGCGCACGCGCTGATGGAATCGTCGAAGCACATCGGCAAGATCATGCTGCGCGTGGGCGAGTGAGGCGGTGCCGCGGTTGGATCGGCTTACCGGTCGCATCTGAAGTTACACAAATGTTGCAGACGCAACAATATGCGCCGCTCGGTCTCGTTCCTCTCGGGCATGCCGGTTGCTTGATCGCGGGGCGTAGCAGGCGGCTCTGAGCAGCTTCAGAGGGCGTCGCACGACGCCGAATCATCGCCGCCGTCGACTCGTACGTAGTTCTTACACGTCGAGGCAGGAAAAACGTGTGTCGCAACCGGCGATGGACGTCCTTTTCCTGTCCGGCGAAGCGGAGGTCGTCATGTCGATTTCGCTGCTCCTGCTGATCATCGTCATCCTGCTTCTCGTTGGTGCGCTGCCCACATGGGGCTACAGCTCCGGCTGGGGCTACTGGCCGAGCGGAGGACTGGGACTCGTGCTTTTGATCCTCATCATCCTGATGGTGATGGGCCGCATCTGACGCGCATTTTTCGCGAGCTCAGCGGTCATGGCCGCGCGCGCTCGCGCGCGATTGCGGTGATACGTGCGCGATGGCGGTGATACGTGCACGCTGCGGGGTGTGGGCGCAGTGGTCGGAATGCCGGCAGTAGGAATCGAACCCACGACCAACGGTTTACAAAACCGCTGCTCTACCAACTGAGCTATGCCGGCGTACGTGAAATTGTAGCGCGCGCCTCGATGCGGCGGCGTTGACGGTGCCACGGATGCGCCGCGCAGCGCGGCGAATGGATTACTTGACGACCTGCAGGTGCGAGCGCTTGCGCGGCGGCTCGCCGATTCGCGGCGTCACGTCGGCGTCGCGCGACGCGCCGCTGCTCGACGCGAGCGCGGCCACCGGATCGTCCGGCGCGGTGAACGAGAACCCGTAGCCGGTTTCCTTCGCGAAGATGCCGATGACGGCACCGATCGGCACGGCCACTTCCTGCGACGAGCCGTTGAAGCGCGCGGTGAACTGAATCCACTGATTGTCGATCGTCAGCTTCCGTGTCGCGGTGGCGCTGACGTTCAGCACGATCTCGCCGTTCTTCACGAACGCAGCCGGCACGCGTGTCTGCGGATTCACGCGCACGGCGAGGTACGGCGTAAGGCCGTTGTCAGCGCACCATTCGCAGATGGCGCGCACGAGATACGGTTTCGCAGACTGCTCGGACATAGGGCGCAAATATTACCCTCCGGCGGGTCGCGGTCAAGACAGCGGCTTTACCGCTTGTCCGCTCGCATCGCCGCTTGTTGCTCCCGCCGCGAATTGCACGGCCGCACGACCCGCGAACCGCGCAAAACTGTCGAATCGCTTTACGACCGGGCACCGATGTATATAACAATGCACCCGGTACGCCGCACTGCGCCGCGACACGTGACCCGCCCGCCGGTTGCCGTACGATCCTCCCGACGCGCACGTCGCTCAAATTCGCCAATCGGCAGCGCGTCAGGATCGCAGCACGCACATCAGGGAGGCAGCCCTTGCCAGGCACGCACGAACCATTCCAAAGTGGACGCGGCGCGCACGGGCGCCATCAGGGCGATCGGCGCCGGTGCGGTGGCGGCGTCGATCGGAACGACTCCGTTCACGGTCGCATCGGCCGCGGCCGGCCCGGGTTATGCCATTGCGGCGAAAACGCCGTCCGGTCCGTACGACATTCTGTTCAACCTGACCGATCAGGAGCGCTGCTTTCGTCCCGGCGAGCTCCCTGCCGGTTATCGGCTCCCCGCGCGCGAGCGGCTCGCGCAGCGCGGCATCGCGTTCGGCAACCATCAGATCAACTCCTGCGTGTGCACGCCGTCGCGATCCGTGGTCTATACCGGTCGGCATACGGGCTCATCTCCGCGATGGGCGTGAACGGGCTGCGGCGACGCGGCATGGACCTCGCGGCGCAAGCAAAGCCGCGGTTCCTGGCCGTCAATCTCGTCGACCCCCACGACATCATGTTCATCGACACCGATCGTGCGGGGCTGAACACGCTGATCGACCAGGAGGTCGGCGAGGACGCGGGCCAGATGCTGCCGGGCGGCATCGACGGCGGCCGGGTCGCGACCAGCGCGGTCAACGACGTGTGAAGCTCGTCGCGGGCGGTCTCGACGGCAGCGACGCGGTGCGAACGAAGCGGCGGCTGGCCGCTATTTCCGCATCCCGCGCTCGGCCGACGTGAGTGCCTCCGAGAACGCCGGCCGCGCGAACAGCCGCTCCGCATACTTCATCAGCGGCGCGGCCTGCTTCGGCATCTGGATGCCGTAGTAGTCGAGACGCCACAGAAGCGGCGTGATCGCCACGTCCAGCATCGAGTAATCCTCGCCGAGCATGTGCTTGTGCTTGGTGAACACGGGCGCGATCTGCATCAGCGCGTCGCGGACGAGCCCGCGCGCCTTCTCGATGTGCTTCTGGTTGCCGCCCTCGAACGCGTCGATGTGGACAAACAGCTCCTTCTCGAAGCGGTGCAGGAAGAGGCGCGCGCGCGCGCGCATCACCGGATCGGCCGGCATCAGCTGCGGATGCGGAAAACGCTCGTCGATGTACTCGTTGATGATGTTCGACTCGTGCAGCACGAGGTCGCGCTCGACCAGCACGGGCACCTGGTTGTAGGGATTCATCACCGCGAGGTCCTCGGGCTTGTGGTCCAGGTCCACGTCGATGATCTGGAAATCCATGCCCTTCTCGTGCAGCACGATGCGGCATCGCTGGCTGAACGGATCGGTCGTGCCGGAATAAAGGGTCATCATGGTCGTAATTCTCCTGGGATGCCGAAGGCAATGCGGGTCAGGGATGCATTCCGCGAAATGCATCTCTGACCCGCATTCGGGTGTTCGGCGCTAGTGCAGGTCTTTCCAGTATTCGCGCTTCAGGGCGTAGGCGAACACGAACAGCACGCCGAGGAACAGGAGCACGAGGATGCCGAGATGGATTCGCCTGTTCTTGACCGGCTCGGCCATGTAGTCCATGTAGTTGACGAGATCCGCCACGAACGACTCGTATTGCACGCGGGTCATGGAGCCGGGGACGTCTGGCGCCGACTGCAGGACGGCGTATTTGTGGCCCTGCAGCGGCTCGACGGCGGACAGGCCCTTGATGGCGATCGCCGCCGCCGTGGCCTTCTCGTGGTCCTCGTATTCGGTCTCGACGAGCTTGTTGATGCCGGACAGTTCCCACAGCACGTGCGGCATCCCCACGTTCGGGAACACGATGTTGTTCCAGCCCGTCGCCGATTTGTCGTCGCGGTAGAAGCCGAGCAGGTAGTTGTAGAGCCAGTCGCGGCCGCGAATGCGCGACTCGACCGACAGATCGGGCGGCACCACGCCGAACCACGCCTTGCCCTCCTTCTCGGTCATGGTCACCGTCATCGTCGAGCCGATCTTGTCGCTCGCGAACATCAGGTTGCTCGTGATCTGCGCCTCGGAGAGGCCCAGGTCGGTGAGCCGGTTGTAGCGCATGTACTTCGCCGTGTGGCACGACAGGCAGTAGTTGACGAAGTTGCGCGCGCCGCGCTGCAGCGATTCCTCGTCGAGGCGGTTCACCGGCGCGGGCGACAGGCGGATGTCGGCGCCGCCTGCGGCCGATGCGACGCCGGTCGCGCCGGCCAGAACTGCTGCGAAAAGCCAGGCGATCACTCTCATGGTCATTTCCACACCACCCGCGCCGGCACCGGCTTCGTCTTGTCGCGCGCCGTGTACCACGGCATCAGCAGGAAGAACAGGAAGTACACGATCGTGAGCACGCGCGCGACGACGGTCGCCTTGTCGGCAGCGTAGAACGGGAAGCCGTCGGCGAACTGGCCCCACACCGTCACCGGCACGACACCGAGATAGCCGAGGATCAGGAACGCAACGACGAACGCGGCGAGCCAACCCTTGTACAGCGATCCCTTGTACCGGATCGACTTGACCGGCGAGCGATCGAGCCACGGCATCGCGAAGAAGATCAGCACCGACACGCCCATCACGATCACGCCCCAGACCTGCGTGTCGAGGAACGACGGCACCGCGCGGAGCATCGCGTAGTACGGCGTGAAATACCACACCGGCGCGATGTGCTGCGGTGTCGTCAGCGGGTCCGCCGGGATGAAGTTGTTCGCCTCGATGAAGTAGCCACCCATCTCCGGCACGAAGAACACGATGATCGAGAACACGACCAGGAAGACGATGACGCCGACGATGTCCTTCACCGTGTAGTACGGATGCGAGTAGATGCCGTCGAGCGGCAGCCCGGTGGCGGGGTCCTTCGGCTGCTTCTTGATCTCGATGCCGTCCGGGTTGTTGGAGCCGGTTTCGTGCAGCGCCATCAGATGCGCGGCCACGAGGCCGATCAGCACCAGCGGCAACGCGACGACGTGGAACGCGAAGAACCGGTTCAGCGTGATGTCGGAAATCGTGTAGTCGCCGCGGATCCACACCGCGAGATCCTCGCCGACGACCGGGATCGTCGAGAACAGGTTCACGATCACCTGCGCGCCCCAGTACGACATCTGCCCCCACGGAAGCAGGTAGCCGAAGAACGCCTCGGCCATCAGCGCGAGATAGATCAGGCAGCCGAAGATCCACGTGAGCTCGCGCGGCTTGCGATAGCT
>Ga0207706_10000098_pt1 | contig 91173 bp, 84 predicted proteins | sample KBSC53metaG_FD_184318 | JGI IMG/M metagenome (GOLD analysis project Ga0207706, IMG submission 184318) | Corn rhizosphere microbial communities from Kellogg Biological Station, Michigan, USA - KBS C5-3 metaG (SPAdes) (version 2) | ecosystem: Host-associated > Plants > Roots > Rhizosphere > Soil ...
CTGCACCGCTACTACGGGACCCGGAATCTGCACTTCATAACCTGCAGCTGCTAACGCCGTCAGCCTCATCTGGGTACGGCCAGGCGCCGCGACGTTTTCCTTACCCTTCTGGAAGAGACCCGCCACAAGTACCGCTTCGTCGTGCACGGATACGTCCTTATGCCAGAGCATTTTCATCTGCTGATTACGGAACCGGAAGTGGGCGACCCCTCGGTCGTGATGAAGGTGATCAAACAACGCTTCACCCGCCAGGTGAAGCGGACATGCAGGCGCACTTCGCCGGCGCAGGGATGGCTCTGGGACACCACCGCGGTTTCGGTCTGGCAAAAACGATTCTAGGATTTCAATGTCTGGAGCGAACGCAAGCGGATCGAGAAGCTGCGTTACATGCACCGGAATCCGGTGAAGCGGGGCCTGGTGGAGCAACCGGAACATTGGAAGTGGAGCAGCTTTCGGGCGTACTTTTATGGAGAACCAGGTCCGGTGCGGGTAAACTTTCAGGAGTGGCCGCTGCAGATCAAAAATCGTCCGCTCAACAAGTTTGGCGACGGGAGAGGGCTCAATCACCCACTCATTCGCAAAAGACGCGAATGAGTGGGGCACCCGGCTATGCGAACGTCAACGCCAATATGAACGCGGCTAAATCAGCCCCATTCGCGGTCTACTCGTTCTACAACCAAGTGCGGAATCATGGACCGTGGGACTATAAGCAGGCTAAGAACCTGAATGATTTCGGACAGATCATTCCCCACTCTCCCTTTGAGGATTTTGGTAATTTCAACTACGGAGCGACGTCCGCTTCCCTCGGACTACCCTTGAATGTGGCACTGAGAGCCGCGGGATACGGGGGAACGAAAGCAGCGACGGGATCAACTTGGGACGCAATCAAGGGTGCTCTAGGACCCTCTCCTTATGGAGACGACTCCCACGATCAAGAAATGATAATCAACGGGTACAACTTCTCTAAACAGGGATGCCACGAGTGAAACATTCACATGCTCTAGCAACGACTAGCGTGCTCCTCGCATTGGTCTGCTGCGTTGGCTGTAACCTTTGCAAAGATGAGATCGTGGACAAGAGCAGCGCTCCTCAGGGCAGTCTGACCGCGGTCACTCGAACCCGAGATTGTGGTGCCACCACGACCGAAACGATGTGGGTGAGCATTCAAGGCAATCCTGATCGGAAGGACGTTGTCGGAGAACACGTATTCGTCCTGAAGCGCATTCATCGTCTTCACGTGGTCTGGAAAGACAAGGACACGCTCGTAATTGATTGCCGGGACTGTGCACTAGATGAGATCCGGTTGCAAGTCGCTAAGCTAGGGTCCACGCGGATTCTCTACGAGTGAAGCGGAAACCTGGGAACCATGGTGTCAGACGGGACGTTCCAGGTTTTTTCTCTGAGAACATGCAACAAAGGCGAGGTCGGTGCAACGTTGCTCAACTCAGCTCAAACTCCAAGCGCGAGCGAAGCGAGCGCGCCCCGCGCCGGGTCAGAGGCCAACTCAACAGCAACTTCAACGTCTATCCCTCTTCTCTGTTTACTACTTTGTCAAGCGCTCTGAGCATGCTTCTTACCCTCTTCCCCCGCATCGTTTGACCCTTGTTTTCTCCGGCCTGTAATATCGAAATGCAGCCTTTAGCGATCGGCAATTGCCACTTGGCGACTGCGCCCTGGGTCTGGGGATGGGGGCCGCATGAGGAGTGCCGGATGCCCCCACCTTATATGGAGATAAAGGGTGGTCGCGGCGATACATTGGGAGACAGGAAAGCTAATGCACCCACTCGTTCGCAAAAAAACGCGAATGAGTGGGGCACCGCGCGCGTGCGTTTTTGGGACGACGCGGGCTACGCCCACTCGGTCCGCATATCCGGCGGTCGCAGCAGAGTTTGCATGACCACACAATACTGCTCGGTCTTCTCGCGCAGTCGGCTCAGTTGCTCGGTGCTGGCCTGAGGCGCGCGGATATCAAGGCGCACCCGGATATGTTCAAAGCCGACCAGCGCCTCCTTCGACACGCCCAAAGTTCCGGCAAGATCCAGGTCCCCTTCCACCGTAACTTCGATGTGCTCCGTGGGAATACCCATGGCTGTCGCGACCATCTGGCAGGTGATCTGGGCGCAGGCCGCCAGCGCGCCGAGCAGCAGGTCGCCGGAGCAGGCAGCAGTGCCGGTGCCTCCGACTCCGGTGTGGGCTTCGGCCTGGTAGAGAGCCCGTCCCAGGTCCACCGAGCATGCCATCGGGGTCGCGGCTTCACTGCTTTTCGCCTTAAGCGTTATGCGGGAACTGCCCGGCTCGCGCCGGTATTGCTCCTTCAGCGGCTGTTGCACCGACTTAAGATCCATGCGGTTTCTCCCGATTTGTTATTCTTTTACACAATGGAGGCCGCTGCCGGGAGCGGCTTATCGGTTGTCCTATAAACCTCCTATATAGTAAGGCACCGAAGGGAAACGTATGCTCCGGGGTGAAACGGCTAAGACGAAAGACCCGCAGGATGCGCCCGCACCCCTGCGCGGGGAGGCAGTTACGCTCCCGCCGGGGTCGCGGTTCGGCGCCTACGAGATTCTGTCTCCGCTCGGCGCCGGCGGGATGGGAGAGGTCTATCGTGCCCGCGATACCCGCCTCGGGCGTGAGGTCGCCATCAAGATCCTGCCCGGCAACCTGCACTCCGACCGCAGGCGCATCGAGCGTTTCGAGCAGGAAGCGCGCTCAGCATCGGCCCTGAACCATCCCAATATCGTGACTATTTATGAACTTGGGGAAGTGGATGGAACCTCCTACATCTCCATGGAACTGGTGGAAGGAGAGGCGGTGCGCGAGTTGCTGGCGTCCGGCTCCATTCCGCTGCCCAAGGTAATTCAGATTGCCGCACAGATTGCGGATGGCTTGGCGAAAGCCCATTCTGCCGGCATTGTGCACCGCGACCTGAAACCGGAAAACGTGATGGTTTCCCGCGACGGGTTGGTCAAGATTCTCGACTTCGGCGTGGCCAAGCTCGCTCCCGCTCCGGGTGCGGAGACACTGGACACCCGCCCCATGCAAACTCTTCCGGGCACGGTCATGGGCACTCTGGAATATATGTCTCCGGAGCAGGCCAGCGGGCTCGAAGTGGACTTCCGCTCCGACCAGTTTTCTTTCGGACTGGTCCTCTACGAGATGCTGACCGGTAAGCCCGCCTTTCAGCGGGACAGCATGGCGGAGACTATGGCCGCTATTCTGCGGGACCAGTTGGAGCCAATCAGCTCGTTGAATCCGGAAACACCGGCTCCGCTGTGCTGGGTGGTGGAGCGCTGCCTGTACAAGAAACCCGAACAGCGTTACTCCTCGACCCGGGACCTGGTGCGGGACCTTGTCGCCACCCGCGACCGGCTATCGGAAGTTCAGATGGAGAGCCCGGAGAGTCGTCCCAGCAATCTTCCCACATCGCGTACAGCATTTATCGGGCGTGATCTCGAAGTAGAAGCGGTAAAAGAACTGCTGCTTCGACCAGACGTCCATCTGGTCACCCTTACCGGCCCGGGAGGCATCGGGAAAACGCGGCTGGGCCTGCAAGTGGCGGAAGCGCTGACGGATCATTTTGCGGGTGGCACTTATTATGTTCCCCTGGCTCCGGTGAGCGATCCCAAATTGATTGCGCCGGCCATCGCGCAGACTCTGGGCCTGCGGGAAACCGGAGGCCAATCGCCGCTTGAAACCCTGAAGGCTCACCTGCAGAATTCGTTGCGCCTGCCGACACTTCTGTTGCTCGACAACTTCGAACACCTGGTGGCCGAGGCCCCGCTGGTGGCGGGACTGCTCGCCAGCAGTGCCCAGCTCAGGCTGCTCGTCACCAGTCGCGCCCCGCTTCATATTTATGGCGAGCATGAATATCCGGTGCCGCCTCTCGAGTTACCGGACCTGAAATCCGTTCCGGAAGTCGAGGTGCTGACCCGTTATCCGGCGGTGGCGTTGTTCGTCCAGCGAGCCCGGGCGGTCAAGCCCGATTTTGAGGTTAACCAGGAAAATGCGGCGGCGGTGGCGACCATTTGCGCCCGCCTGGACGGCCTGCCTCTCGCCATCGAACTGGCCGCGGCCCGCATCAAGCTGCTCTCGCCTTCCGCCATGCAGACCCGCCTGGAAAGCCGCCTGCACTTATTGACCGGCGGGGCGCGGGACCTGCCCACTCGACAGCAGACTCTGCGGGGCGCAATTGACTGGAGCTATGGTCTTCTGAGCGTGGGCGAGCAGATGCTCTTCCGCAGACTCTCGGTTTTTGTGAGCGGCTGCACCCTGGAGGCGGTAGAAGCGGTGTGCAACACCCAAGGTGATCTGCAGGTGGATGGGCTGGATGGCATGGCTTCGCTGGTGGACAAGAGCCTGTTGCAGCGGGTCGAGCGCGGAGAAGGGGAATCGCGCTTTGTGATGCTGGATACGATCCGCGAATATGGACTGGAACGTCTGGCGGCCAGCGGGGAGGAGGCGGCAACCAGGCGCGCTCACGCCGCTTACTGCCTGGTGCTGGCAGAGGAGGGGGCCACCACCGGCGCCGCGACCTTGCAGGCGGAATGGCTCGATCTCTTCGAGGTGGAGCATGACAATCTGGGCGCGGCCCTGGATTGGCTGACCCAGACCGGCAATGCCGAGTGGGGCTTGCGCCTGGGTGCCGCTCTGCTTCGCTTCTGGGAAAGCCGCGAGTACTTCGCGGAAGGGCGCGACCGCCTGGCCAGGGTACTCAATCTCGAAGCCGCTGCCGCCCCGACGCCCGCCCGGGCGAGGACGCTGTTTGCCGCCGGCGTTCTGGCCAGCGCGCAGGGCGACTACGCAACCGCCTGCTCACTGTTCCGGGAAAGCATGGCAATCGCGCGCGAGTCGAACGACATCTGGGGGGTCGCCGTCTCCCTCAACGCACTGGCCGTTATCACCCGCGACCAGGGAGGCATTGCGGAGTCGCGCGCCCTCTTCGAGGAGAGCCTGGCGGTGTGGAGAGAACTGGGTGACCGCGCTGCCGTGGCTCGTGCTCTCAGTAACCTGGCGAACGTTGTCAAATTGCAAGGTGATTATGCTCAGGCACGTTCCCTCTATGAGGAGTGTCTCTCGATCTTCAGGGAAGTGGGTGACCGCACGGGAATGGCATGGTCGCTCAACCATCAAGGCGATGCGGCGCGCAGCCATGGCGACCCGGCGGGCGCCCGCGCCTTATATGAACAAAGCCTGGCGATATTCCGGGAACTGGGCGATCGCTGGGGGATTGCCGGCTCACTCGCTGACCTGGGAAATCTGACTCGCGACCAGAAGGATTACGCCGCATCCCAGGCGCTCTATCGGGAGAGCATCCGGATCTTTCAGGAGTTGGGACACAAGCGCGGGATCGCCCGCCTGCTGGAATGCTTTGCCTGCTCGGCGGCAATCCAGTTGCAGCCGGAGCGTTCGCTGCGGTTGGCTGGAGCTGCCGCCGCTCTGCGCCAGGCGCTGGGTGCACCCCTGCCCCCGGTCGAGCAGGCCCAGGTCGAAAAGAGTCTGGAACCGGCCAGAAAAGCGCTGTCCAACTCCGCAGCCTCGGCAGCATGGCTGGAAGGATGGGGAATGCCGGTCGAGAAAGCAGTCGAGGATGCGCTGACCGTCGAGTAACCTGTGGGGACAGCCGCCCCGGCTGTCCAGTCGAGCGAAGCTCGACCGGGTTTTACCGCAAGGTGAAAATCAAACAGTAAGGCGAAACTGGTCCAGCCAGGCGAAAACCAACAGCCACCGCAAAAACTTCCAGCGGAGCTTCGCTCCGCCGGACAGCCGGGGGCGGCTGTCCCCACGTGATTATCGGGAATTATTCCGCGGTGGTGGGATCGATAAGACGGCGCACGGCGGAGATTCGATGCGCCGGGAACCCGCCTCGCGTGGCGTGTTCCTGGATAGTTTTTTCGTCGGGGGCAATGTACACGCAATAAAGCTTGTCGCCGGTGACGTAGCTGTGCAGCCACTGAATCTCCGGACCCATCCCCCTGAGAACGGCGACCGACTTCTGGGAGAGGGCACGGAATTCGCTGTCAGATAGTTTGGACAATCCGGGTATTTCGCGCTCGATCACAAACTGGGGCATCGAGAGAATCTCCAGGGCCGAAGGTTTTTCCAGCACTGTACTACCCAGCCCGAGGACGAGTCAATCGGGGTAGTGCCGCCGCCCGTGGAAGCCGTGCTGCCCTACTCACTTCGTCAGCTTACAGAGGAAAATTACCGGTACCGGGGATCGAAGAGGGCCGGCGCATCCCCGCGCTTGCCCGTCACTACCAGTTCGGAATCGAATTGTCCGCCGCTGTTGACTCCAAACAGTCTGTGCTTGAGCTGATTTTCCTTGAGGAACGGCCAGCGTAAGATCCTGCCCAGCCGCTGCTTGAACGTCCAACCGTAAATCGCAGGAGAATGAATACGAATGTCGTCGAAGCCGCAGATATCGAGAAGAGACTTAAGATTGGAACCGGAAAATCCGTATTCGTGGGCCAGGGTCACGTACAGACTCGAAGTTGCGCACGGTCCCTCCATATTTGGGGTCCGCAACAGCAGAACGCCGCCGCGTCTGAGGGCCCGGTAGAGAGCGTCCACCACCCAAAGCAGGGAATACTTGGGCACATGCTCGATCACGTGCGACATGAAGATGAAGTCGTATTGCTCGGCCCGGCCAGCCAGAAAATTTCCTATGTTGTCTTCAATCTCGTGCAAGACAACGTGATTGGGTGCCCAGTCCCGAACGAATGCCTTGTTTTCGATGCCGAAGTCAGCGCCGGCCAGATTGGTGTAGCCGAGTTTTAGGCAGGCCGCCAGAAACCATCCCCGTCCGAACCCAATGTCAAGGATGGCCGCGCTCTTGTTCGCAGGCAGGAGTGAGCAAACCTCGCTGGCGGCCTGCAATACACGGGGTTCGTTCTTCACATCCTCCCATGAAGGCTGGCGCTGCTCAGAACGATGCCGCAAGCTCATCCGGCGGTAAACTTCGGCAACAAACGCGTGCGGCTCCATAATTAGGGACGAAGTATCGTACTACTTCCCGTCAGCTTGATGCAGGCAGCGAGCATGCCTGGGCCCTTTCGAGCAGCAATTGGCGCTCGCGGCCGTTGCGGGTAAGCGCCGCGGCCCGCTGGAACTCTATCCGAGCCTCTTCCAATCGTCCCAGCTTCTTGAGCAGATCGCCGCGCACACTGGGTAATAGATGATAGTTCTCGAGTGCGGGCTCGGAGTACAGTGCATCCACGAGTTCGAGACCCGCCGCCGGGCCCGATGCCATCGCGACCGCCACCGCGCGGTTCAGTTCGACCACGGGTGAGGGAGCGATGCGCGCCAGGTCGCCGTAAATTTCCACGATGCGCGCCCAGTCCGTCTCCTCTGCAGTACGTGCCCGCGCGTGACAGGCGGCAATCTGGGCCTGCAACCGGTAGGGGCCCGGCACAGCACCCAGCTTCGCGGCACGTTCGAGAGCCGTGAGACCGCGACCAATGAGCAGATGGTCCCAGTGCGCTCGATTTTGATCGAGTAGCAGGACTGGCTCTCCCGACGGGCCCACGCGTGCCCGTGAGCGCGACGCCTGGATCTCCATCAGCGCGACCAGGCCGTGCACTTCGGGTTCCCGCGGAGCCAGTTCGGCCAAGATGCGCCCCAGTCGCAGTGCTTCCTCACAAAGAGAGGGGCGCAACCAGTCATCTCCGGCAGTCGCCGCGTAGCCTTCGTTAAACACAAGATAGATGACCGCCAGTACCGACGACAGGCGAGCGTCAAGTTCAGCTCCGCGAGGGACCTCAAAGGGGATGCGCGCCTCAGAGAGAGTGCGCTTGGCGCGGACGATGCGCTGGGCCACCGTCGCTTCCGGGACCAGAAAGGCGCGCGCGATCTCTTCCGTCGTGAGGCCTCCCAGCAGGCGCAACGTGAGCGCAACCCGCGCTTCACTCGAAAGCACTGGATGACAGGAGATGAACACCAGGCGCAGCAGGTCGTCGCCTACATCGTCGTCGAGAGCTGCCTCGATGTCTGTCATCTGGCCCTCGCCGGCGCGGACTTCGCGGGTGCCGATCTTCTGCACCACGCCTTCGCGGCCGAGTTCCTCGTGTTTGCGCTCCAGCCGGGTGTTTCGCCGGAAGTGATCAATGGCGCGGTGTTTGGCCGCGGCCATCAGCCAGGCGCCCGGATTGTCGGGGACGCCAGACTTCGGCCACTGCTCGAGCGCGGCCAGCAGAGCGTCCTGCGCCAGGTCTTCGGCCACGCCGATATCGCGCACCATCCGCGTCAGCCCGGCAATGAGCCGCGGTGACTCGATCCGCCACACCGCGTCAATCGCACCATGGATGTCAGTAGCAGCCACGCCACCGATCACACCATGTTTGATCCCCCAGTGCAACGGGGTGCCCCATCCTCCTTTCGCGTTCTTCGCGAAAGAGGGTGGGGCCCTTCAAAATCAGTCGTCAGTCATCAGTTCGTCAGTCTTCAGCGATTGCTGGCTCTCACGGGAAAGCAGATCGCCATCACCCACCCTTTTCGCAAACTACGCGAAAGAGGGTGGGGCCCGGGTGCTGTCACTTGTAAGGCATGTCTTCCGGTCCGAACATCTGACGAATTTCGGTTTCGCCTTCCCAACCCGGCCAGTGTTTCTTGTGCAGTTCCATGAATCGTACCGCGCCTTCGATCGCTTCTTGTTTCGATGCCAGCTCAAACTGGGCATAGCCGCCGACCACCTCCTTGGCCTCGGTGAAAGGCCCGTCGGTCACGGTCACTTGTCCTCCGGAAAGCCGGACGCGGGCGCCCAGCGCGGTCGGCCCGAGCCCGCCGCTGCCGAGCATCTTGCCTTTCTTCGAGTCTTCTTCGGCCAGCTTCGCAATCGCATCCATCAGCGGCTTGGGCGGAGGACCCTGTTTCTCGGCGTGCTTGACGATCATCATGAATCGCATGGTTAGTTCTCCTTATTAGGTTTTGATTACTCTGAATCTGGGAGGCCGAGTTTTCCGGACGGTCTCAAACCGGTTTATCTCGACCGGATAATTCCGGATCTTACCTATGCGTCGAATGAGGGGCAGCAAAATCGACATCCCGTTGCGTGATCCTGAAAATATTTTTCCGGCGCTGTCAAAGTGTCAACTTCATCGGTGAAAACATCTTTCAAGAGTCCTGCCCCGACGATGACGAGAAGCAGCGGCCAGAATGATACCAACATCCGCAGGACCTCCAGGAAAAACCCCTGGTGATCGGAGGCGTAAACCCGGCCCGCTTGCGCGGCCGCCACGATGACCGAGGATGCCAACCCCAGCGTTTCTCCCGAGGAAGCGCCGAGAAGGTGGGTCAACTGACTCGCGACTCCCTGCAGGTTGCCGAACCAGATATGCAGCCCGAGCCCCACCAGCCCTCCGCCCGCGATTGATTGCAAACTCTCCGACGTCCTGTGTGCCATGACCGCCTCCCGAATGCATTTCCTGTTCTCATTGGTATGTCGAACGAGACCGGCTGAGATCGACAGATGCGGTTGCTTTCTTGGAATTTTTACTAAAACGCCGAAGGGTGCCCCACCCTCCTTCGCGTATTTTGCGAAGAGGGTGGGTGACGGCGATCATTCGGTTCTCAGACCGAAAGATATTTCAAGACCCGAGAAAACAACCCCAACCTGAAGACCAGCCTGGAAACGGGGAAAACGGAACGACGAGGATGGGCACTTAAGCTATCGGAGCGCATCTTCCGGTTCCGGAGCCAGCCTGGGGCGCGGTGTGGAGAAATTTCATGAGGCCTTCGCCAGTGGCCTTTCCTGCCCGCTTCTTGAAAAAGTCCGCCGCCGTCTCCACGACGCCGACTTTTTCCGCGACTGCCACCGCGATCCATTGGTTCAAAGACACGCCATCTTTTTTCGCGAGCCGCTGGGCAGCCTTCTTGATGGAGAGGGGCAGCTTCAATGGATACCTGGCGTTGCTCATGATTCCATCTTAGAACGGCTGTCCAAATCGCGGGCTGTCGCTATTTCGATTTCTGAACCAGAGCCACTATCCGCGAACCCGGTGCGGGCGATTCCGCATCCAACTTCTGCGGCACAAAAGAACGAGGTGATGCATGAAAGTCGGACTGATCGGACTGGGGAACATGGGATCGGGCATGGCGTCGAGCCTGCTCAAGGGCGGACATGATGTTACGGTTTACAACCGGACACCCAGTAAAGCGCAGGCGCTGGTCGGGCAGGGCGCGCGCTACGCCGCCCAGGTGGCGGACGCCTGCCGGGGCGACGCAGTGATCACGATGCTGGCCGATGACGTCGCTGTCGAAAGTGTCGTCTTCGGCGATGCCGGCGTGATCAAGAACCTGGCCCGGGGCGCGATCCACATTTCCTCGAGCACCATCAGCGTGACGCTGTCGGAAAAGATGGCGGCGGAGCACGCGGCCAGCGGGCAGTGGTTTGTCTCAGCGCCGGTGTTTGGACGTCCCGAGGCGGCGGCTGCGGCCAAACTCTTTATCACGGCGGCCGGCGCGCCGGATGCGGTGGACGCCTGCATGCCCCTATTCGAATCTATCGGACAGAGAATTTTTCGCTTCGGCGACAATGCTCCCGACGCGAATCTGATCAAGCTGAGCGGCAACTTCCTGATTTCATCGGTGATCGAGGCCCTGGGCGAGGCCCTCGCGCTGGTGGGCAAGGCCGGTTTGGACCAGCACCAGTATGTTGATTTCCTGACCTCCACGCTTTTCAACGCGCCGGTTTACAAGACCTATGGCGGATTGATCGCCGACAAGAAATTTGTTCCCGCCGGCTTCGCCGCTCCCCTGGGATTCAAAGACAACCGGCTGGTGCTGGCCGCCGCCGAGAAGCTGCGCGTACCGCTTCCGCTGGCCAGCCTGATTTACAACCGCTTCCTGACCTTGCTGGCACGCGGCGGTGAGTCGCTGGACTGGTCGGCTTTCTCGCAGCTGGCAGCAGAGGATTCCGGACAGTAGAAACAAGGGCCCCCGTCCTCGTCTCTCCGTTTTTTGGAGAGACAGGGCGGGGGTTTCTGGATCGAAGTTTATTTTCAGGCGAGAGTCAAAATTCCCACCCTGTCGTTCCAAAGGACGGAACGACGAGGGTGGGGCACGTTATTTTTTCGCGGCGACCTGTTTCCGCTGGATCGAAGGTTATCTTCAACGAGAGAGTCAAAATCCCCCCTGTCGTTCCAGAAGACGGAACGACGAGGGTAGGGCACCCTTACTTTTTCGCGGCGACCTGTTTGCGCAGGCGATTCTCCTGCTCTCTCAATTCCGGAGTCAGTTCAGCACCAAAGTCTTCCGGCTCGAAGACCTGGCGAATTTCGATTTCGGTCCCGCCGTCGAAAGGGCTGCGCTTGAGCCACTCCACCGCCTCGTCCATCGACCTGACCTGCCACAGCCAGAAGCCGGCAATCAGCTCCTTGCTTTCGGTGAACGGACCGTCGGTGATGGTGTGCTTTCCACCCGAGAACTTGACGCGCTTGCCTTTCGAGGTGGGGTGAAGTCCTTCGCCGGCCAACATCACTCCGGCTTTCACTAGTTCTTCGTTGAATTTCCCCATCGCAGTGAGGATCTCCCGGCTGGGCATGATGCCGGCTTCGCTGTTCTTATCGGCCTTGACGATTACCATGACTCGCATCGTGATTCTCCTTATGAAGTTTGCATTTGGAGCCGGCCTGTTTCATTCCCGGGCTCCATTTAGACGTCGAATGAAGGGTTGCGGGATCGACAGCCGGGAAGGATCTCTGAGAAAACTTTTTAGGGCTGGGTCCATTTCTCGCTATTGCCGGCAGGCGGATCCAGGCTAGGGGATGGTTGCCGAGGCCTGGTTCGAAGCCGGGCTCTCCTGGCCAGAGGAATCCACCGCCCTCACGAAATAATGGTAAGTGGTTCCGGTGCTCACCTTGTCGTCAAGGTAGGTTGGCGCGGTCACGGAAGCCAGCGGAGCAAATGTCCCGTCGGGCTGGCTACGATAGACATTGTAGCGGGTCACGGTTACGCCGGGTTTGGGGGCAGGCGGGTTCCACTTCAGCAGAATGGTGTGAGGCTTGCCGTCGGCTCCCACCCGAAGCAGGACTGCGCCCACGATCCCAAAGAGAAGGACCGCCAGAATCGCCAGCGGCAAGCGTAGGGCTCGTCTCAATCTCGCTATCTTACTGCTGATTCACCAGCGAACCGGCTTCGGTGATGCTGCCCTTGACCAGTTCAGTCTGAATTTTGAGCTTCTGGTGAGGACGCAGGTCAACAACGGTTTCAAAAGGCAAATAGCCGGGCAGCGCAACGCGCACGCTGTGCCGTCCGGGGGTGAGCAGCATGGCTTTGCCGACTCCGTCGAACTCGTCCACGTGCCCGGCGAACTGGTTGTCCACGAAGACCGCCGCCCGGCTGGGCGTGGCCGAAATTTTCAACTCACCGGTTGCCTCGCGGGTCGCGGGGTGAGCATCTTTTACCAGCGAGACATTCACTACGCTGGTTTGTCCGGGCTCAAGAACTACGTTTTGGACGTAGTCCTTGTACCAGGCTTGCCGCACCAGGACTTCGTGTTTGCCCGGCAGTAGCACGATTTTCTTGTCCCCCGTCAGTTCCTTTACAAAGCCCACGTACTGTCCGTCCACCCACACCCCGGCAGTCTTATCCGCCTTGGTGCGGGCCACAAACTTTAATTCGGATTGAACTCGGTCCTCGGCATGAACCAGACTTAGCAGGGCCATGATTGCCAAAATCGCGGGCACACTTCTACGACCAAACATTACAACCTCCAAAGCTAAAGACTACGAACCACTCTAAGTGTGATTCTATTCGCCGAACAGGGCTAGTAGCCAGAAGGATTCCCAAAAGAAAGGTGGGCCTGGGGCACCCATGTGGCGCGGGCGCTCTCGCCCGCGGCTTTTAAAGATAGGAGTAGTCGAATGATGTTCTGCACCGATCCGGCCGAGGGCTCCTTCGACTTCGCTCAGGACAGGTCCGCGCCACACAAGCCGGGCCGGCACTATTTCTTTACCGTCTCCGCTACGAACCGGGCAAACTGCCTTACGTCCTGCTCGGTAGTGTCGAAAGAGCACATCCAGCGCACCACGGATTGCGGTTCATTCCACACATAAAAGAAGTAACGCTTCTGCAGCCGGGCAATCGCGGAGCGCGGAATCTTTGCGAAAACCCCGTTCGCCTCGACCTTGTAAACAATCTTTACTTCGGGAATCTTGCACAGTTCCTTTTGCAGCAGATGTGCCATGCGGTTGGCATGGCGTGCACTCTTCAGCCACAGGTCGCCGGTGAACAGGGCATCAAACTGCGCCGCGATGAAGCGCATCTTGGAGGCCAGCTGCATGCCCTGCTTGCGCAAATACAGGAAGTCATGGCCCAGCTTCTGGTCGAAGAAGACCACCGCTTCAGCCCCCAGGGCGCCGTTCTTGGTTCCTCCGAAGGAGAGCACGTCCACTCCCAGGTCCCGGGTGGCTTGGCGCAGGGTTTGCCCCAGGCTGGCGGCGGCATTGGCGATGCGGGCGCCGTCCATGTGCAGAAACATGCCACGCTCGTGGGCAAAGCGGGCCAGGGCCTTTATCTCGCCAGGCTGATACACCGTTCCAACCTCCGTGGCCTGGGTAATGGAGATGACTCGGGGCTGCACATGGTGCGGGTCATCGACGCCGTGATAAGCGTGACTTACGGATTCAATCGTAAGCTTGCCGTTGGTCACCGCGACGGGAAGCAGTTTGCAGCCGGTAAACTTCTCGGGCGCTCCGCATTCGTCGGTGTAAATGTGTGCGGCTTCGCCGCAGATGACCGCGTGATAAGTACTGGTCAGCGCCTTCAGGCCCAGGCAATTGGCCGCCGTGCCGTTGAAAACAAGGAACACGTCGATGTCGGAACCGAAGTGCCGTTTGAATTTCTGAACGACTGCAGCAGTGTAAGGATCGTCACCATAGCCGACCACGTGGCCGCGATTGACTTCGGCCACGGCTCGCAAGACCTCAGGATGAACTCCAGCATTGTTGTCGCTGGCAAAACTGCGGGCAGGTTTCATCTTCCGAAATAATGTAGCAGAAGGCAGACTTCGGGCGTCGGACTTCGGACTTCAGCCCTCTTCTACGCACCTCGGACAGTTTTTAAGTTCCTGAAGTGCTTTGCTGTTGGAACGTCGCCGCCAGAAAGCCAAGGAATTGACGGCGAGCGGGCGGCGCAAACACACCCAAGGCGACCGAACCCGACGTCCGAGGTCTGAAGTCCGACGTCCGACGCCCGAAGTTCGCCGTCCGACCCACACCCCCACCTTGGTGGTATTACCCCGCGGGTACCGGCGTGACCTTGGCGAGCCGAAACTATGGGCTTACATTCAGCCCATGACACTCGTACTCATGATGGTGGTTCTGGCGTTCGGCCTGCTGTACGTCGCGGTCGTGGCCGAAGAACGGCAGATGCAGGAAGCCACCAAGCCGCGCAAGCGCTAGACACTTCATCGGTGCTCCGGACATGGGGGCCCCATCTGGGCCGGCCCGTATTTTTCCCAGCCCATTGCCATTCGGCTATCTTCCCGACTCGCTCCGAGTCCAAAGTCCAGAACTGCATCTGCTAATCTAATTGGCGGGTGCCCAGGCGGCGTGGCTGTTTCTCCAGGAGCATTCTTAAAGATGGATTTACCGACAAGCAGGGGACATTGGGAATCGGCCCGGCCGTGGGTCGCCCTGGCGGGGACTTTGACGCTGGCGGCCCTAGGCTCGGCCTGCAGCGGGGGGGCGGTCAAGGGGGCGCAGCCTCAGGGCCCTGCCGGCATACCGGTAAAAGTGGAAACCGCCCAACTGGTTCCGGTGAAACACACGACGGAATACGTCGCCACCTTGAAGTCGCGCGACACCGCCGTCATCATGCCCCAGGTAGAGGGCCAGATTACGGCTATCTTTGTTCACTCTGGCAGCCGCGTCTCGGCCGGCACCCCCCTGATGCAGATTGACCCTGCCAAACAGCAGGCCACACTCAAAACTCAGGAAGACACGCTGGCGGCCAAGCAGGCCGAGGTCAAGTGGGACGAGCAGGAGTTCGAACGCAACAGCGGTCTATACGAAGCGAAGGTCATCAGCAAGCAGGCGCTCGACCAGTCCAGAACTGCGCTGGACCAGGCTCGCGCCCAGTTGCAGGCCCTGCAGGCTCAGGTTCGCCAGGAAAGTGTGCAACTGCACTATTACCGCGTGACCGCTCCCAGCGCCGGTATCGTCGGAGACATTCCGGTCCGCGTGGGAGACCGCGTGACCACCACCACGCCCCTGACCACCGTGGACAAGCCCGGAAGCCTCGAAGCTTACGTGTACGTGCCCATCGAGCGCTCCTCCCAACTCAAGCCCAATCTGCCGGTACAGATTGTCGATCAGTCGGGCAATGTTCTGGCCGAAAGCCGGATCAACTTTATTTCGCCTCAGGTGGACTCAACCACCCAGAGCGTGCTGGCCAAGGCCCCGATTGCCAACAGCAATGACAAGCTACGCAACGCACAATTCATCCATGCCCGCATCGTGTGGGGCACACAGCAGCGTACCGTGGTGCCCGTGCTCGCGGTTTCGCGCCTGGGAGGCCAGTACTTCGCCTTCATCGCCGAGCAGCAGGGCGGCAAGACGGTTGCGCATCAGAAGCCGTTACAGGTCGGAGACATGACCGGCAACAACTACGTGGTGCTCGAAGGGATCAAGCCGGGTGACAAGGTCATCGTTTCGGGCACGCAATTCTTGGTCGATGGCGCTCCCGTGATCGTGCCTAAGGGGTAAAGGCGGCGTCGGGCGTCAGGCGTCGGGCCTCAGCCGTCAGACTTTGGACTTAAAAGGTTCGAATTAACATCGCTTCGATACGTGGCTGTTTCCCTAATGAGCCGTTGCGGGACTCTGTGAGCGTCTTCTACCAAGTCCGAAGTCTGAAGTCCGAAGTCTGACGCCCGAAGTCCGAGGTCCGACGCCTGAATGTTCGTTGATTTCTTCATAAAACGGCCAGTCTTCGCTACCGTCTGCGCGCTCCTGATCATCCTGGCAGGCGCCGCCGTCATTCCCAGTTTGCCGATCGCGCAATTTCCCACCCTCGCGCCGCCGCAAGTCTCCGTGAACAGCTTTTATGTCGGCGCCAGCGCCCAGACCGTCGAAACCGCGGTGACCGTGCCCATCGAGCAGCAGATCAACGGCGCGGAGGGCATGAAGTACGTGACCTCGAGCAGCAGCAGCAACGGGGTGAGCTCGATCACGGCGACGTTTGATCTGAACCGCGATCCCGATCTGGCGGCCGTTGACATTCAGAACCGCGTCAACACGGCCCAGGGACGGCTGCCCAGCGCAGTCAAGGCCACGGGCATCACCGTAACCAAGGCCTCCAATAATTTCGTGCTGGGCGCGGCCGTGTTCTCGCCCGAGGGACGCTACAGCCCGCTCTTCATCAGCAATTATCTCGATGTTTACGTCAAAGACTCGCTGAAGCGCGTGCCGGGAGTGGCGGACGTAATCATCTTCGGCGAACGCAAGTACTCCATGCGTCTCTGGCTGGATCCGGTGCGCATGGCCAGCCGCGGGCTGACCGCATCGGATGCGGTAAGCGCGTTGCAGGAGCAGAACGTCGATGTCGCCGCCGGGCAGGTGGGGCAGCCGCCGATCAAGGCCGGTCAGGAATTTCAGATCAGCGTGCGCGCCATCGGCCGGCTCAGCGAGGCCTCACAATTTGAAAACATCATCCTCAAGACGAATGCCGACGGCACTCTGGTCCGGCTGAAGGATGTGGGCCGGGCCGAACTCGGCGCCGAGGATTACAGCTCAGACCTGATGTACAACGGTTACGACGCGGTAGGTCTCGGCGTCACCCAGCTCTCGACCGCGAATGCTCTCGAAGTGGACCGCCTAGTGCTCGCCGAACTCGACCGGCTGTCCCAGCATTTTCCGCCCGGCATGAAGTATGAGAATGCGTTTGACACTACCGAGGCGGTCGGCGAATCGATCCGGGACGTGCTTACCACTCTGATCGAGGCCATAGTCCTGGTCATCCTCGTCATCTTTATATTTCTCGAGGACTGGCGCAGCACCATTATTCCCGCGGTGACGATTCCGGTGTCGCTGATCGGAACTTTTGCTTTCGTCAAGCTGTTGGGGTTTTCCGTTAATACGCTCACTCTTTTCGGTATCACGCTGGCCACGGGGCTGGTGGTGGATGACGCCATCGTGGTGATCGAAAACATTGAACGCCACATCCAGGAAGGCGAGAGGGATTCCCACAAGGCGGCATCCCTCGCCATGGGAGAAGTGGCGGGAGCGGTCATCGCCACTTCTCTGGTGCTGGTGGCGGTGTTCGTGCCGGTGGCCTTCTTTCCCGGCACGACCGGAATCTTGTTTCGCCAGTTCGCGCTGACCATCGCATTCTCGATTTCGATTTCCGCTTTCAACGCGCTGACCCTCACGCCCGCGCTCTCGGCCATCCTGCTGGGCCGCGAGCATGGCGAAAAGAACTGGTTTTTCCGGCAGGTGGACAAAGTCATCAACGGGATAACAGAAGGGTATCGGCGGGCCTTGCGCTTCTTCCTGCGCTTCCGGTTGATCGCGGCGTTGCTATTCTTCGCGGCGCTGGGCCTTACCTACCTGATTTTCCAGCGCGTGCCCAAGGGCTTTGTGCCCAACGAAGACCAGGGATATTTCATAATCGCGGTGCAGGCGCCGTCCGGGGCCTCGCTCGAATACACCCGGGGCATCGGCCAGCAGGTCCAGCACATTCTTCAGGACATTTCGGAAGTGCGCGGCATTTTCGCGATCGCGGGCTTCAGCTTCAGCGGCAGCGCCTCCAACCAGGCGCTGATCTTCGTCCCACTGAAACCGTATTCCCAGCGCAAAGGAGATGCACACGCCGCCGAGGCCATCGTGAACCGCATTCGCGGCCGACTCTTCGGCATTTCCGGTGCCCTCGTGCTTCCGTTCTTGCCGCCTGCGGTGCAGGGCCTGGGCCAGTTCGGCGGCTTTGCCTACGAATTGCAGGACCAGGGCAGCCACACCCTGGAAGAACTGGCCAACGTGACCCACGACCTGATCCGCCAGGGCGGCGCCCGCAAAGACCTGACTGGTCTCTACAGCACTTACACGGCTAACGATCCCCAGTTCGTGGTGACCATCGATCGCGAGAAAGCGAAGAGCCTGCACGTGCCTCTGCAGCAGATAACCGACACTTTGGGCATCTACATGGGTTCGGCGTACGTCAACGACTTTGATTTCAACAACCGATCCTACCGGGTTTATGTGCAGGCGGACCAGCAGTTCCGCACCCAGGCCAAGGACATCAAGCAGTTTTATGTGCGCGCCGACGGCGGATCCATGATTCCGCTGGAGAATCTGGTATCGATCAAGCAGACCACCGCCCCACAGGTGATCAGTCACTACAACCTGTTCCGCTCGGCCGAGATCGACGGCTCGGCCGCCCCGGGCTTCAGTTCAGGGCAGGCGCTCGACGCCATGGCGGAGTTAAGCCAGAAAGTTCTGCCGCAGGGGTACACCTTCCAATGGACCGGCTTGTCGCTCGAAGAACTGAGTTCGGGAAGCACGACCCTGATCCTGTTCGGGCTGGGCACGCTGGTGGTGTACCTGACCCTCTCGGCGCAGTATGAAAGTTTCGTTCTGCCCTTCATCGTGATGCTGGCCGTTCCCATGGCGCTTTTGGGCGCGTTGACGGCGCAATCTCTGCGCGGCCTGGAGAATGACGTCTACTGCCAGATCGGATTGGTGATGCTGGTGGGACTCTCCAGCAAGAACGCCATCCTGATTGTGGAATTTGCCGAACAGCTGCGGCACCGCGGCATGCCATTGATTGAAGCTGCTGTCGAAGCCGCACGGATCCGGCTGCGTCCCATTCTGATGACCTCACTGGCCTTCATTCTCGGCGTGGTACCCCTGGTGGTGGCGTCGGGTGCAGGCGAACACGGCCGGCACTCCGTGGGTACAACAGTGTTCGGCGGAATGATTGTTTCCACGTTTCTGAACCTGTTCTTCATCCCGGTGCTCTACCTGATCATCGAGGGCTGGCGCGAGCGGGGCAAGTCGCGGGAACCTGCACCCGCGGAGAAGTGATTCCGGGTTTCTGATGATTCCGGGTTTCTTCAGTTTCCGAGTTTCCTAAAATGATAGGCTTTGCGGATGCGCCGCGAAGTCCTGACTCTGCGCGAGCCTGAAATTCGCGCCCTGCTCGATCCCCGCTCCTGCATCTCTGCCATGGAGCAGGCTTTCGCTGCGTATTCCACTGGGCGGGCACAATTACCCGCAGTCATCCATCTGGACATTCCCGAAGACGAAGCGCCAGGAAATGCAGCCCCTCAAAACCGCGGCGAAATTCACGTCAAGGCCGGATATCTGAACGGCGGGCCTTACTACGCGGTCAAGATAGTTTCAGGATTTCTCAACAATCCCCAGCTGGGTCTGCCGGCAAACGACGGCATGATCGTCGTGTTCGACGCCCGGACCGGTGCGCCGGCAGCGTTTCTGCTCGACAACGGATTCATTACTGACTTCCGGACGGGGGCTGCGGGAGCGGTTGCCGCCAGGCATCTTGCCCGTGCGAAAATTTCCTCAGTTGCAGTAATCGGAACCGGCGCGCAGGCGCGATATCAGCTGGAAATGCTGGCTCTAGAGAGAACCTTCAGCGAAGTTCGCATATGGGGACGCGATCGCGATAAGGCGTGCGCCTGCGCCGATGATCTGGCAAAACGCCGTCACGAAGAGTCCACGTCAAAGGCGGCGGGCGAGGGTGCCCGCCCCACACGTTCTGTCAAAGGCGGCGGGCGAGTTCCGGCGTGCATTTTTGCCGCGACTGAATCAGTGAGGGAGGCGGTGGATGGGGCTGACCTGGTCATCACCGTCACCGCCAGCCGCGAGCCCCTGGTGCGGGCGGCATGGTTGAAGCCCGGAGTGACCGTGATCGCAGTCGGCTCCGACGGACCGGACAAACAGGAACTCGATGTCGATGTGCTGGCGCGCGCCGACAAGGTCGTGGCCGATAGCATTCCACAATGCCTGCGGCTGGGCGAAATCCATCACGCGGTCGAACGCGGAGCGATCAGCAAAGATAAAATTTACGCAGAGCTGGGCGAGATCACAGCCGGACTCAAGCCAGGCAGGGTATCAGAATCCGAAATCATCGTTTGCGACCTGACCGGAGTAGGCGTCCAAGATGTGGCGGCAGCATCGCTGGTAATGGAACGCGCAAAAGCTGGAAAGACTTTGTAGCGCCGGCGTCCCGCCGGCTGTCCTGAGGGCGTCCCGCCCTCAGTCTTTTGAGCAAGAAAAAACTAAGCAGCCCCGCGGCGCGCAGTCTCGCTCCGCGCCGGCTTCCGTTTCTTCTTCAATTCTTCCAAGGTGAGATCAACCCGAGCCAACCCGCGCAGCGTGTAGTCCAGATCGTACCCGTAGCCCACGCGAATGTAGCGTCCCAGGCCAAAATGGTCGCCGGGAGTAATCAGCACCGACTGTTCCGTGCGCAGCCGGTCGAAGAGCGCGCTGGAAGAAATGGGCAGCTTGTAGCGAAAGAACGTGATCGCGCCGGCCACGGGTGGGATGTACGCGAAGATGTCATCGTGGGAGTGGATCCAGGATTCCAGCCGCGGCAGGTTGCGGCGAACAATCGCCCGTGTGCGTTCGAGGACCTGGTCGCGCCGCACTGGTTCCATCACAATCCGCGCCAGGCGATCGGACAGCAGGGTCGGAGTCAGCGTGGTGTAATCGTGGTACGAGCAAAGCTTGGCGATGGTCTTCGGCGGAGCCACGATCCATCCCAGGCGCAGCCCGGGCAATCCGAAAGCCTTGGAGAGTCCGGAGGTGATCAGCAGCTTGTCATAGCGCCCCCAGAATGTCGGGGTGAGCGGCCCGCTCACCTCTGCGCCGCGATAAATTTCATCCACCAGAAGCCAGGCCCGGGCCTGGCGCGCAACCCGCACAACTTCGTCCATCTCCTGCTGGTTGAGGACTGCGCCCGTAGGATTGTTGGGATTTGTAACCACGATCAGGCGCGTCTTCTTGCTCACTGCTCGATGCAGACTGTCAATGTCCAGGGCCCAGCGCGCCTTCCCGTTCTCAGTGCCTTCCACCAGATAAAAGGCATTGGTCCTGGTGGCGTAGGCGCGGGAAAGCCCCCAGGTCTGAAGATAGTTGGGCAGCATCACGGCCGCGTGGTCGCCCTTTTCCAGCAGCCCCCAGAGCGCGGTGAAGTTGGCTTCTGCCCCGCCGTTCGTCACCAGCACATGGTCGGCGGTGGTGCCATACCACAAGGCAATGCACTCGCGCAGTTGCTCGGAGCCGTCCGATTCCGGATACTTCAAACCGAGAGCCAGAAAATCAGCCGACTCTTTTGAACTCTGCAAAACCTCTTCGACCCGCAGTGGAAGCACGCCACTCTCTGACAGGTTGAATTCGACTTCGTTTTCATACAGGCACTGGGTTCGCTCCATCCGAAACAAGTCGATGCGCACGGTCCCTCCATTCAGCAAATCGAGGAGCCAAATTTAGCAGAGAGAACCGCAGAGAGGAAGTAGGATGGCTTTGCGTTCTTTGCGGCCCCTTTGCGTCCTCTGCGGTTCAAGCTTTCAGCGGACGGCTGAACGATCAACCCCCGACCGCAAAGGCGCCGAGATACCGCAAAGTTAGCAAAGAAAGCCCTGGCTTACTTCTGTGGAGGTTGCTGCTGCGCTACGCCCAGTACCTGCTTCTGCCCGGGTTGCTGGATGAAAGCAATCACCCGCAGATTCGCTGGATCAGTTCTGGGATCGATCTTGAGGTGAACATCCTGCGAGAAAGTTTTTCCGGCCTCGATGCTGCCGATCTTTGTAAGACTCTGCACCACGCCGACGTGGGTCAGGCGCCGGCCGCTGTTCTCGCCACGCAACACCTGGGATTCGGCATGGTTCAGGGCCACGGCGAGATAGACGTCAGCCTTGCGGACTTTCAAGGTCTCAGGCAACGCGTCGGTGTCGATGTGGGCCTGCAGCACTTTGGCAGCGTCCAGCGAGATCTCCGAAATCCTGACTGCTACCTTCGGCAGGGCCAGCGCCTTTTCCACGGCCTTGCTGGCCAGCCGCGAATTGTTGCCCACAAACTCCGTTTCGCCATCGACCACCATCTGCGGCGTATAGACGCTGCTCAATCCGAAACGGTTGCCGTAAGCGCTCTGGCGGTCGCTGAAGAAGCGGGAAGAGTAGGGATCGGTCCAGCCGATTTGGTTCCAGTAATCCACGTGCTCGCTGAGCACGATCAACTGTGCTCCATCCACCGGCTGGGTACGATCCAGTTGCTGGAGCAGTGCGTCGGCCGGAGGACAACTGGAGCAACCTTCGGAAGTAAACAGCTCAACCAGGACCGGCGAAGCCGCGTCGCGGCTGGCCGGAGCGGCAGCTGCCACGAACAACCAGGTGCCAGCAACAACAGTCAGCAGCAAAGCCAAAAACTTGATCATTCCCCACCAATCCTGGGCTGCGAGAAGTGGCTGCCAGAAAGTATCGCACGCCGTCGGATGAGATGTGTGAGCGGCGCCAAAAGTTACACACGTGGGGACAGCCGCCCCCGGCTGTCCGGCGGAGCGCAGCTCCACAGGGTCTTCTCGATACCAGATACCCGTCGCAAGTTTCAGAAAGCTTCGCGACAGCCGGCGAGCCTTGCTCGCCCGGACAGCCCAAGGGCGGCTGTCCCCACTGTGGTCCTGGTCTATAATCAAGAAATTCCTCGTCATGCGTGCCATCCTCTCTCTGGGCCTGTTGCTTCCGCTGTGCGCATCCGCCCAGACGCCCGCTTCGAAGTCTCCGTCAGCGCAGTCCCCGGTGCCCGGCTTTAAAGATGTGGCCCATGAAGCCGGCCTGTCGGTTTCCCATATTTCCACTCCGGAAAAGAAATACATTGTCGAATCCATGAGCGGCGGCGCCGGACTGATCGACTGCGATAACGATGGCAAGCTCGACATCATCACGGTGAACGGATCCACCATTGACCGCTATCGCCAGGGCGGCGACCCCATGATCACGCTCTACCATCAGGATGCGAATTTCAAATTCTCCAACATCACCAGCGCTGCGGGTCTGGCGCGCAAGGGTTGGGGAATGGGCGTGGCCGTCGCCGACTACGACAACGATGGTCTGCCGGACATCTATGTCACCGGCTTCGGCGGAAATGCCCTCTATCGCAACCTGGGCAATTGCAAATTTGAAGATGCCACCGACAAGGCCGGCGTGGCCGGCGGCGGTTTCAGCACGGGAGCCGCGTGGGCGGACTACGATCGCGACGGCTTTGTGGACCTCTACGTTTCGCGTTACGTTCACTTCGATATGGATCATCTTCCAACCTTCGGCAGCGATGAGAAGAACTGCCGCTTCAAGGGAATTCTGGTGCAGTGCGGCCCCTGGGGCATGATCGGAGAATCCGACCTGCTCTTCCACAATCGCGGCGACGGCACCTTCGAGGAAGTATCGAAGAAGGCGGGCATGGAAGACGTAAACCGCTATTACGGACTGGGAGTGATCTGGGGTGACTACGACAACGACGGCTGGCCCGACCTGTACGTGGCCAACGATGCCGGCCCGAATTATCTGTACCACAACAAACATGATGGAACGTTTGAAGAAGTCGGCATGCTTTCCGGCATCGCCCTCGGCGGTGATGGTCAGGGCCAGGGTTCCATGGGCGTGGACTGGGGCGACTATCTGCACCAGGGCCGGCTGTCCATGTTTGTAACCAACTTCCACGAGCAGCCCGACACTTTGTACCGCAACCTGGGGGCGGACGGTTTTTCTGACGTAAGCTATCCCGCCAAGCTCGCGCAACCAACTTTCCTCAAGGTGGGATGGGGCACTGCTTTCTTTGACATGGACAACGACGGGTGGCTGGATATTTTCATCGCCAACGGTCATGTGTATCCCCAGGTGGATTCCATCCCGGGCGGGCTGACCTATCGCGAGCCGATTCAACTCTTCCGCAACCATCGCGACGGCACTTTTCAGGATGTCTCCAGCGCGCTGGGTGGAATTCCTCCGGAAAGCCGGCGGGGAGCGGCATTTGGCGACATCAACAATGACGGAAATATCGACGTCGTGCTGGTGAATGTAGGAGCGCTCCCCACGCTGCTGTTGAACCAGGGCGGAAACCACAATCATCGTGCCTTGTTCAAACTCGCAGGAACCAAGAGCAACCGAGCTGCGATCGGAGCGCGGGTGACGGTGAAAGCAGGCAAGCTGGTGCAGTTCAGCGAAATCCGCGCCGGAGGCAGTTACATCTCACAGAACGATCCGCGTCTGCACTTTGGCCTGGGAGCGGAAGCCAACATGAACGAAGTAGAAATCAGGTGGCCCAGCGGCAAGCTCGAAGTGCTGCGCGATGTGCCGGCAGACTTTATCTATATGGTTGTCGAAGGTCAGGGAATCCAGAGCAAGTTGCCATTACCGCCGCCGTAAGTTTCATTCCGGCTCCAGCATTTTTCCCAGCGTCGGTTTATGTTTGGCCGTCTTCTTGTCTCTGCGATCCGGCACCACGCGTCCAGCGGGAGGCGCGCCGATCTGCGCCCTGGCCATGGCTTTCACCTGATCGACCGCGCTGAACTTCTTCGGCTTGCGCTTCTTCTTCGCCATCCCACCCATCTTGCCATAGCTTGAATGCGGCAAAGCTGCAATAATTAGCAAGAGAGAATGAATTAACCATGGAAGAACGCGAATTTTTCGATGAACGGCCGGAAAAAAAGATGGCCACGCTGAATTGTCCGCATTGCCATCAACCTGCGGAGTACGAAGTCACCTGGATTGTGCGCACCAAGAAGAGACAATTGTCGGGACGCGCCGACGAGCGTGATCGCGCGCGCTTCGCCAAGGCCCGCTCTTACATGCTGCGCAAAGACGATCTGATGGCATGCAAGAATGTGCGCTGCCGTAAACGCTTTGAGATTTCCGGCGTGCAGTCGGTGGTCTTCACCGAATGACCTGTCTGCTTCAGGGAATCACTAATTCCAGCGATACCTGCGCCCCCATGGGACGGAAGGCGCCGTCGGCCACCGACACTTCGATGGTGTGCTTCCCCGGGGCTAGCCCTTCAAAAGCCGGGTGATTGGCCATGGGCAGGATGTAAGGGCCGTTATCCGCCCGGTACTGCAGATGTCCCATTCCGGAGCCGCCATCACGATAAGCGATGGGATCGGTCAGTGTAACATTCCGCACGTCAACTTCCACTACAGCGATCCTGCGGGCGGCATTCTTTTCCTTGTCAACCAGGTGCGCCTTAAGCTGTGGGCCCTTCTCCGGTCCCTGCCATGAATCTTCCTGGGCCATTGCGGGTACGACCACGAGGCAAGAGAAGAACAGCGTGAAGGCCAGACTGAACCAACCAAGTGTGCGCATTTATGTTCTTCCTCGGCAAAGATGATACTTCCCGACGCATCGCGCAGCGAAGCGCGTACGTTACGGCGATTCGCACTCTCGTTTATACTTAACAGTTTGGCTCCCATGCCGTGAGCCTGGCAGGGAAGGAGCTTGTCTTTGAAGATACTGGTCTGCATGAAACAGGTGCCGCAGAAAGATGCGCCACTTAAACTCAACGAGTCCGGCACCTGGATCCGTGAAGACGTGTCCTACGAAGTGAATGAGCCGGACGCGTTCGCCCTGGAAGAAGCCCTGCGCCAGAAAGAAAAGCACAGCGGGGAAGTAGTCGTGATCACAGCCGGTCCGGCGCGCGCCCAGCAGGTCTTGCGCGAGGCCCTGGCCAAGGGCGCGGACCGCGCCATCCACCTTGAAGACAACGTCTTTGTCGGCCTGGATGCGGCCAACACCGCTCGGGCCTTTGCGGCCGCCATTAAAGAAGAAAAATTCGACCTCATCTTCACCGGCCTCCAGTCCGACGATTACGGATACGCTCAAACCGGCGTCGTGCTGGCCGAGTTGCTGGGTTGGCCGCACGCCACCATCATCATGCAGATCGAAAAGACAGAAGCCGGCATCCGGGTCAAGCGCGAGCTCGAAGCCGGATACTTTCAGTTTGTGGACATGCCGTTGCCGGCCGTGCTGACCATCCAGTCCGGCATCAACAAACTGCGCTATGCCACGCTGATCGGCATCAAACAGGCGAAAAACAAGCCCCTGCGAAAAGTAGCGCTGGCCGAAGTGCAGACGGCGATCGGCCCCAACATGCAAAAAATCGAACGCCTTTACATTCCGCAGAAGACGAAAAACACCGAATTCCTCGAAGGCTCGCCCGCTGAAGTCGCAAAGAAGCTGGTGGAAAAATTGCGAAACGAAGTACGAGTGCTGTAACTGAGAACCGGGAACTCAAATCTGGAAACTGGTTTTAAGAAAATCAACTCCCGGACCTGTACCCGAGACGAAAATCATGCCTGAATCCATCCTCGTTATCGTCGAACAACGTGAAGGAAAATTGAATCGCGTCTCGTGGGAAACTCTTACTGCCGGGCAAGCTCTGGCTGCGGATACGGGTTGGACTCTCGAAGCCGCGGTCGCCGGCAGCGGGGTGACAAACTTAGCCAACGAAATTGCAGGCAAGAAGGTCGCGAAAGTGTATGCCGTCGAGTCCAAGAAACTCGACCCGTACACGCCCGATGCCTTTTCGGCAGCGCTCCAGCAATTCATTGCCTCGAAACAGCCCAGGCTGGTGCTGATGCCGCACACCTATCAGGTGCGTGATTTTGTTCCCAAGCTGGCTACGGCGATGGAGCGCTCCGCCATCAGCGACTGCATCGGTTACAAGAAAGACGGCGAAAAACTTCTCTTTACCCGCCAGATGTTTCAGGGCAAGCTGGCCGCCGACGTAAGCTTCGCGTGCGATGCCCCCTGGTTCGTCACCTTCCAGAACGGCGCTTTTCGCGGGGACAAGGTCGAAGCCGGCGCTGCGCCCGCACCCGTCGAAACCGTTAACGTCGAAATCGCAGACGGAGTGATTCGCAACCAGCCGCAGGAAGTCTTCAAGGAAGCCAAACAGGCCGTGGACCTGACCCAGGCTGAAATCATCGTGTCAGTTGGTCGCGGGATCAAAGAGCAGAAGAATATCGAGCTGGCCAAGCAGCTGGCCGAAGCCCTTGGTGGCGAGCTGGCGGCATCGCGTCCCATCTGCGACTCGGGATGGCTCCCCATGGACCGCCAGATCGGATCGTCCGGGCAAACGGTTGCGCCCAAGCTTTATCTCGCATTGGGCATTAGCGGCGCTATCCAGCATATCGTCGGTATGAAGGGCTCGCGCACCATCATCGCGATCAACAAAGATTCAGAAGCGCCGATCTTCGAGATTGCAGATTTTGCCGTGGTGGGAAATCTGTTCGATATCGTGCCGCCGCTGATTGAGGAAGTGAAAAAAGCGAGGGCAGGGAGTTGATGGTTAGGCGCCTGGGTACATCCCCACCGGTAACCACTTTTTCGGTACGAATGTTGGAGGAAACCCTCTAAAATAAGACCATGGAAGTGACTCTGACAGCCGTCTTTGAGCAGGTTTCGAAGAGCGAGGGCGACGGCTATGTCGCCTATGTGGAAGAATTGCCGGGTGCTATCTCCGAGGGAGACACCCTGGAGGAAGCGCGCGAGAATTTGCGCGATGCAGTAGAGCTGCTCTTGGAAGCCAACCGCGATCTGGCCGGACAGCGGATTTCTGGCAAAAAAATCACCCGGGAAAAGATCACCGTCTCCGTTGCATAGCGGTCCGCGCAAAAGCTCTGGTTCACCGTCAAGTCCGCCACACAATAACTCGTCATCCTAGTCGCAGCGGCGGAGGCCACGTATCGGAAGCGGAAGGCTGCGACTTGCTTCCATTTTGTTCTTGCAATTCTTGAAACGCGAAGTCAAGAATCCAACCGCGATTCGCATTTGCAAACAACTTGCTGTACCTGACCCCCTTCGGTGAATGCGTCCGGACGTATATCATAGACAGTCGGCCAAGCTGTACTCCATCAGGACCGTCACCCGATGCTGATCTTCCGCAAGCCGCTTCCGAACATCGAACGCCCGCAGATGCCGGCCGACGTGGTCATCGTGGGCGGCGGGCCGGCCGGCATGGCCTGCGCCTTGCGCCTTTCGCAACTCATCGATCAGCACAACGCCAGCCATCCCGACTCGCAGCTCAGCAAAGAAAATATCTATGTGCTCGAAAAGGCGCGCGAGATCGGCCAGCATTGCCTCTCCGGCGCGTTACTCGATCCCCGCTCCATGCGCGAACTGCTTCCGGGATTCGAGAAGGAAGCGCCGCTCGAAGCCGCGGTCACGAAAGAGGCGGTTTACTTCTTCACCCAATCGGGCAAGTTCAAATTTCCCATCACGCCGCCGCCATTGCGCGATCACGGGAACTACGTGATCTCGCTCAACCGTTTCGTGAAGTGGCTGGGCGGCAAGGTTGAAGAAACCGGCATCACGGTTTTCACCGGGTTTGCCGGCTCGGAACTGTTGCTTGACGGCGATCGCGTTACCGGCGTCCGCACCGACGACAAGGGCGTGGATAAACAGAACCAGCCAAAATCAAATTTCGAACCGGGCTATGACCTGCAAGCCAAGGTCGTGATTCTTGCCGAGGGTACCCGCGGATCGCTCACCAAGCAGCTCATCGCTCGCTTCGCGTTGAATCGCGACCGCAACCCGCAAACTTACGGACAGGGTATCAAGGAACTATGGGAAGTCCCCGCCGGACGCATCGCGCCCGGCGAAGTGATCTACACCATGGGCTGGCCGTTGACCACGAAGGAATACGGCGGCGCCTGGATTTACGGCGGCAAAGACAACGTGGTTTCGCTTGGCTTCGTGGTCGGACTCGATTATCCCGATCCGCGCCTTGATCCCCAGCGCGTCTTACAGGAGTTCAAGAAGCACCCTTTCGTGGCCAAGCTTCTCGAAGGCGGCAAGATGATCCGCTACGGCGCCAAATCCCTGCCGTACGGCGGCTGGTGGTCGGTTCCGCCGCTCGCCGGCAACGGCTGGATGATTCTTGGCGACTCGGCCGGCCTGCTGAATTCGCAGCGCCTGAAGGGAATTCACCTCGCCATCAAGAGCGGCATGCTGGCTGCCGAGACCGCATTTGAGGCGTTAAAGAAAGATGATTTCTCCACCTCCAGCCTGGGCGATTTTCAGCGGCGGGTGGAATCGAGCTGGATCAAGGACGAGCTCTGGAAAGTCCGCAACTTTCACCAGGGCTTCGAGCATGGCTTCTGGAGCGGCATGATCAACGCCGGACTGCAGCAGTTCACCGGCGGCCGTGGCCTGCGCAACCGCTATCCCTCAACTGCGGGATATCAGCATCTGAAGAAACTCGCCGAGTTGCCCGCGGACGGCGGCGACGAGGCCCACCTGCTCGGTCCGGCTAAAGGCGATGGCAAGCTGACTTTCGACAAGCTGACCGACCTTTACCACTCCGGCACGAAACACGAAGAGGACCAGCCGGCGCATCTCGTCATTCACGACACCGATGTCTGCAACACGCGCTGCATAAAAGAATTCGGCAGCCCGTGCCAGAACTTCTGCCCGGCCAACGTGTACGAAATGGTGGACGACGCTACGCAACCGAACGGCAAGCGCATCAGCCTGAACCCGTCGAACTGCGTGCATTGCAAGACCTGCGACATCGCCGACCCGTACCAAATCATCACCTGGGTCCCGCCGGAAGGCGGCGGCGGACCAAATTACGACGGCATGTAGCGCCAGAGTCCGTGTGGGGACGGGTCTCTGACCCGTCCAGTCGAGCGCAGCTCGACAAGGTTCTTCAAGTTGATGTCATACCGTCAGCGCAACTTCTTTGCCACCGATAACACGGATTGGCATGGGTGACATGCGCTATCCTGTTTCCCCGAGGAGACCATGTATCTGAGATCGCGTCAGTTTATTTCCTTCTGTGCGGCCATCGTGCTGATTGCGCTTGGGGCTCAGGCCCAGCAACCCGCCATTCCCAGCACCGGCTTCGCCGGCCTCGACCAGTACCGGGCCTCGCGCATCGCGGTCTTCACTGACGATTACGGTCAGCTCGCCCGCTACCGTGAGGCTAACGCCGCCCTCAAAGCGCCCGCGCCGGGCGAGAACCGCGTGGTTTTTTTCGGAGATTCCATCACCGACATCTGGAAGCTCGAGGACTCTTTCCCCGGCAAGCCTTACCTCAACCGCGGCATTGGCGGACAGACCACGCCGCAGATGCTGGTGCGCTTCCGCCAGGATGTGATCGACCTGTATCCCAAAGTGGTGGTCATCCTGGCCGGCACCAACGACATTGCCGGAAACACAGGCCCCATGCGCCTGGAAGATATCGAGGCCGACTACGCCTCAATGGCGGAACTGGCGCGGGCCAATCATATTGCGGTGGTGTTTTCCTCCGTCCTGCCGGTGCATAACTACACCCCGAAGTCGCAGGACTTTTTTGCGCAGCGCTCTCCGGAGAAGATTCTGTCCCTCAATCGCTGGCTGAAAGACTATTGCGCCGGCAACGGCCTCATTTATCTGGATTATTTCGCCGCCATGGTGGACGACAAAGGCCTGCTCAAGCGAGACCTGGCCGAAGACGGACTGCACCCCAACGCTGCCGGCTTCAAGATTATGGCCCCGCTGGCGGAGGCGGCGATCGGTAAGGCGCTGGCGAAGAAGCCTTAAATTGGCTCTTCGGTTCGCCCCGTGCATTTATAATGGAAGTTGAGTTTCCGACCGCCCCAGCCTACGGGCATACCCTGGCTGCGGCGGCGAGGGATGGTTTTTCTTTGCGTCCTTGGCGTAGTCTTTGCGCCCTTTGCGGTTAAAAGCTTTTGACCGCAAAGGATTCGCAAAGTTCGTAAAGAGAAGCCAACCCCGAGGGTGCAGGTGGAAACACCCGCGCCTCCCGGCTTCGCAAGAAGCCATTGGAAAGGAAACAGCCGCCGGGATGTTCCCGCCTGTTGTGTCCTTTCCCTGATCGTTGGCCAATGCTCGTTAGTCGCTAGTCAAAATTCATACGATCACGCGGCCAACGGCCGAAGACCAAAGACCAACGACGAACGACCAACGACGTGCCTCTCACCGACAAATTCGGCCGCCCCATCACCGATCTGCGGATCTCGGTCACCGACCGTTGCAACTACAAGTGCGTTTACTGCCGCACCGGAAACGAGGGCGCGCTCTACGGCGATCTGCCTTTTGCCGACTATCTGCGCATGGCGCGGGTGCTGGCTGAACTCGGAATCCAGAAAGTCCGCATCACCGGGGGAGAGCCGCTGTTGCGCAGGGGAGTGATCGATTTCGTTCGCCAGCTGGCCAGGCTGCGCACCGCCGATGGAGATGAACTCGACATCGCCCTCACCACCAACGGCCACCTTCTGGCCGACATGGCGCAACCGCTGAAGGACGCCGGCTTACGGCGCGTGACCGTCAGCATGGACGCGGTCGATCCCGACCGCTTCGCCCGCATCACACGCGTCCCCGACGGTTACGACAATGTCCTGGCCGGCATCCGGGCATCCCGCCGCGTGGGCCTGTGGCCGGTGAAAGTGAACTGCGTGCTGATGCGCGGTTTCAACGAAGACCAGATCATCCCCTTCGGCATGTTCGCGCGCGAAGAAGGCGTAACTGTCCGTTTCATCGAGTTCATGCCGCTCGAAGAAGACCGGGTCTGGTCGCCCAACACCGTAGTCACGCTCGATGAGATCCTGCAGCGCATGGGCGAATACCGGCCCCTGGTCGAGATTCCGCACGCCCGCAGCGAAACCGCGCGGCGTTACCGCTTCGACGACGGCATCGGAGAAATCGGCATCATCGCCCCCGTATCGCATCCCTTCTGCGGCCATTGCAGCCGCATTCGCATCACCTCCGACGGCAAAATCCGCACTTGCCTGTTTTCCATCTGGGACCATGATCTCCATGGCCAGATGCGCCGCGGGGCTTCAGATGAAGAATTGGCGGAATTCATTCGCGGTGTGATCCAGAAGAAGGAAGAGCGCCACCACATCGGCGAACCGGATTTCGTGCCCGCGTCCCGCACCATGGTCCACATCGGCGGCTAGCGAGTTTGTGGAGGACGGGCGTCCGCGCCCGTCGGGCCAGTGTTTCCTGACGGGCGATGACCCCCGTCCTCCATGGCCCGGCCCAGATTTCCCCACAGTACAGAAACCAGGCCTTTCGTATCTCTCCAGGAAAACCAACTGCCTCCCGCTGTCTGATTATCCCCAGCGTCAAAGAAATATTCTCCATACTCAATTCATCAAGGATTTCAAATCTAAGGAGCAATCGAAATGAAGATCACATATTTACTGATGGCGTTCAGCATACTGTTGTCGGTAACCGGCAACGCGCTTGCGGCGGAGAAGAAAGACATCGTGGACACGGCGGTCGCCGCCGGCAACTTCAAGACCCTGGCGGCTGCGTTACAGGCTGGCGGCCTGGTGGAAACGTTGAAGGGGCCCGGTCCCTTCACGGTTTTCGCTCCCACGGATGAAGCCTTTGCCAAACTTCCCGCGGGCACGGTGGAAGAGTTGCTCAAGCCCGAGAACAAGGAAAAGCTGGTCGCAATCCTCACCTATCACGTCGTCCCCGGCAAAGTCATGGCCAAGGACGTGATGAAGCTGAACTCGGCCAAAACAGTCAACGGCAAGAGCGTCAACATCACAGACCGCAACGGAGCCGTCATGGTGGACAACGCAAAGGTTGTCCAGGCGGATATCGCGTGTTCGAACGGAGTCATTCACGTAATCGATTCTGTAATTCTGCCGCAATAGGTTGGTGGTAATGCCTCTGCCCCAACGGCTGGGAGGATCATTTCCCAGCCGTTTTTTTATCCCGCGGATCTTCCGCCTGGCGCCGCTGCGGACTCGTTTTTTGAATTCTCAGACTTAGGTTCTCATCAGTCTCACCAGAAGGAACACCTCGTTCCCTGACTCGCCCGCCCTGTCTCTCCAAAAAACGGAGAGACGAGGACGCCGCACCCAAAATTTCTTATGGCCGTCCCCCGGAGGCGGTTGAACCCGGTAACATCTCAGCATGAACCGCCTTCCCCGGATCCTCACCCCGGTCCTATTGATCTCCGTCAGTCTGAACGTGACGCCGCAGTCCGCGCCGTCCGTGCCCGCAGCCGCCTACCTGGGATTCGACCGCAACGACTACCCGGGAGACTCGAACCTGAAGCTGCTGCGGCAGACGTTTTCCTACGCGGGCTTCTGGCTGAACCAGCCTCCCGGCGAAAAGACGAACACCTGGGCCGGAAAGCGGCAGGCATTGCAATCAGCCGGCTTCGGATTTCTGGTGCTGTTCAACGGCAGGCTGTACTCGCAATTACGAACTCTTTCGCGTGCCGGCAGGCTGGGCGGCTCCGATGCCCATGCGGCCGTGGCCTTGGCGCGGCGCGAAGGCTTTCCTGCCGGAACCATCATTTTTCTGGATCAGGAAGAAGGCGGCCGGATGCTGCCGGCGCAGAAAGCGTACATCTACGCCTGGGCAGACGGTGTGGCCGCAGCGGGTTTCCGGGCCGGGATTTACTGCTCCGGCATCGCAGCAAAGGAAGACGGCGGCGCGTCCGTGGTCACCGCTCAGGATGTGCGGCAAGATTCAGGGGGGCGGAAGATCGCGTACTGGGTCGCGAATGATGCCTGCCCGCCTTCACCGGGATGCGCCTTCCCCAAGCCTCCGCCCAGCCCATCCGGGAGCGGCATCGACTTCGCGGAAGTATGGCAATTTGCGCAATCTCCGAAGAGGCCAGACTTTGCTGCCGGGTGTCCCGCCAACTACGACCGCGACGGAAGCTGTTACCCGCCGGGAATTGACCGCGCCCTGCATTTGCATGTGGACCTGAACACGGCGGCCAGCGCCGACCCGTCCCACGGAAGGGTTCGCTGATCGTCCGCTTCGATCATCCTTCCCCACTGCCTTCCCCACTGCTGCCCTGTTCCTGGATCTTCCGGACAAGAAGTATGACTTCATGCCGGATCGGATCGTAGGTCATGGCGAGATTGACCATGGTGACCCGCCTCGGAAACTTGAAGAGAAATTGGAGTTGATCGCGCCCCGCTTTTCCACTGGCAATCATCTCCTGGACTTTGCCCTCAAACTCCTTCACGCAGGTGCACGGAGCCACCGAACGGAAAAAGTTTCTACCTACAACGCCGCCGCGGGGCAGGCCGGAGAGCGCCGATTCCGCTGTGTTGTACTCCAGGACGACGCCCTGCTCATCCAGTCGGATGAAACCATAGGGCAGGAGGTCGGCAACTTCACGATTCAGAAGCGCCACGTTTTCGATGGCGTAGCTGAACTTGTCTCCCAGGCAGGTCAGGCATATCCCGTGCGAAATCAAACCGCTCTTGCCTTCGCGTATCGGCCGGTCACACCAGGCACAGATGACCGAATGCTGCTCGTTTTCTGGAACAGAGTCTGGACCGCTTTCCAACATGGAAACTGCCTCAGTCGTGATTCTGCATCGACCGTCCAGGTCCGGGCAAGGAACTTTAGCCGGATGCCCGGACATTCGATGCATATGTCCATGCCTGCGTAGTGCTGGCGTGATAAAGCGCTCCACGAAAAGCGTGCGCATAATTTGCAGCCGTTCAAAAACTAATCTCCCGGATGCATTAGAATAGATGTACGCGTATGGCCGACCGCAGTTTCACCCTCGATGAAGCCCAAAGTCTTCTGCCCATTCTGGAATCCCTTCTGCGTACCGCGATCGAGGGCAAGAAACTGATTGAGACCGTGGACGCCGAACTTCAGGAACTCGCCCATCGAGTCTTCCTCAGCGGCGGGTTGCTGGTAAACATTATTCAGGTGGCGCGGCGCAAAGCGGAGCGCGAGAAAACCATCCAGCGCGTCAAAGACACCCTCGCCGAAATCGACGCCACCGGAGTCCAGGTGAAAGACCTCGACATCGGATTGCTTGATTTTCCCTGTCAGGTGGAAGGCCGCACTGTTCTGTTGTGCTGGAAACTGGGTGAACAGGGAATCACACACTGGCACGACACCAGCGAAGGCTTCGCCGGCCGCAAGCCCATAGACGACAGAATCGCCAGGGCGAAAAGGGCCAACTAGCTGTCAGCTCTCAGCCGTCAGCAAAATCTTCCACCGCCGAGCCCGCAGAGAACGCCGAGAAAACATTTTGGCAACTTCTTTTGATTTTCCTGTTTTGTTCTGCGTTCTCTGCGATCTCGGCGGTGGTCTGGTTTAGCTGACAGCTGAGAGCTGACAGCTGTAAGCTGACTTCAAGGCTTTCCCCCTTCATTCCACTGCGGCGTGAACGAAGAATTCACCAGCCAACGCACTGGCTCCAGCAGGGATGCGATGGCTGCGTCCATGTGCCTGAAGTCGATGTGGGCCATATCGTCGCTGGGCTGATGGTAGTCGCCGTGCAATCCGTAGCTCGATACGGTCTGGGCCACCACGCCCTTTTTTGCCAGGACGTAATTGTCGGAGCGGGCGAAAAAGTTCTGTTTGGGATGAGGGTCTCCCACCAGCTTGGCTCCGCGAGCCGCCAGGGTAGGTCCGAGATTCGAGCGCTCCCATCCGGTCAGCCATACCGTGTCCGACTTCACCGCGGGATCGGCCCTCCCCAGCATCTCGAATTCGAGGTTGACGACGATTTGTTTCAAAGGCAGCGGAGGGTGCTGCAGGAAAAATGTTGATCCCTGGCCGCCGGTCTCCTCGCTGCCGAACAGCGCGAAGATCACGGTGCGCCTGGGCTTTCGTCCGCTTCCCAGGACGCGCGCCAGTTCGAGTACGGTGGTCGTGCCGGAGGCGTCGTCATCAGCGCCGTTATAAATGTCATCTCCGTTCACAGCCTGACCGATTCCCAGGTGATCGAGATGCGCCGAGAGTAACACCGCGGTTGCCTGCAATTGCGGGTCCCGCCCTCGCAGAACGCCCAGCGCATTCCAAGTGTATTTCTTGTCTGCAGTCGAAGGGCCATCGAAGGTCAGCACCGTGTTCTCCGGAAGCGTTTCGAGAGCGGCGGTTGCCTCGGGGCTGGCCTCCAGCACATTGAAATCGTTCTCCAGCCCGGAGCCATCCGGTCCTTCCAATTGCACGGGCAGTTTGGGCAGCTGCGGGGCGCGCTGGAACTCGGCAGCGCGCTCCGAGGTGTCAGCGATGATCGCCGCAACCGCACCTTTTGCGGCCAGTGAAAAGGCCTTGCTCCGCTGCCGGCGCCGGTCGTTTCCCAGGATCAGAACCACCGCGCCCGCAGCCTGCGGATCGTCCTCGTCAACCTTGATCACGCGCAATGGACCCGAGAAATGGGTTTGGGCAAGATAACTGACCGCAAATTCCTTGCCGCAGGTCCAGGCAGTTTTTTCTCCGCCGGCGCCGGACTTGGCAAATGTCAATTGCGGCGGCGCGGTAAATTTTGGCTGCAGCAGCGTTGCCCGCTGCAGGTACCCGCCGTTGTCCCCGGCAGGGGAAATTCCGTAGGCTCGCAGTTGCGCCGCCACATAGGTTGCAGCCACCAGTTCGTCCGCCGTAGCACTGCCTCGCCCGCGCAGCGCGTCGGAAGCCAGAAATTCCATGTTCGCCCGGATGCAGGCGGAGCAGAGCCGAGGAAGAAACGGGGAAACGTGTGCCGGCGCCCGCTGTAATTTGCCTGCAGGCGGCGTAAGGCCGGTTTCGCCGACAGATTCGGCAGCGACACGTATCGAGAAAGAGAAAAGGCAAAGAAAAAGAAGGTAATAGAGTCTTTTCATTCCGTAGCTTCAGCCTCGCGCTCAGTCGCGCCGAAAACTCTGAGAGCAGATTAGCAGGCCTCGGTGCCGGGGTGGTTTGCGGGAATGTTCCGCCGGGCTGCCGGCTACATCGGGCTCCCGGTCAGCTCAAGTGCGCCACCGACCTTGGGGCACCCGGAAGTACACCCGTTGGTTCGGGCAAAAACCCGGTCTGCTACAATTCTTTTTAGCCACTCGTAGCGGACAGTGCGGGAAAGAGTACGTCTGCCGGGAATTTTTCATCATGCCTTCAATGGATCGGAAACTCCGTATTTTGGCTACGTTTGCGGCGCTTTTCGTGCTGGCCCTGGCGGCTGGTTGCAAGGGTTTTTTTGTTACCCCCACACTGACCTCGCTGGCAGTGACGCCTTCGTCCGCGTCGCTCATTCAGGGCCAGACCCGGCAGTTGTCGGCGACCGGCAATTACGCCGCCGATAACAGCACCAAGGACCTGACCGGAAGCGTGGACTGGACCACGTCCGATTCGACCGTAGCGACCGTGAGCCAGGGTGGTCTAGTTACTGCAGCCGCCACTCTCGCGAATCCTCCCGGTACTGCCACCATCACCGCCACTTCCGGCACCATCACCGGTACCTCCACGATTACTGTCAATACCGGCCCATTGGTGTCCATTGCCCTCACTGCGTCCACCCTGACCCCAACTGCCGGCTCGACCTTCACCCTGACCGCGAAGGGGACATTTTCCGGCAGCAGTCAGGCCCAGGACATTACCAGCCAGGTGACTTTTAACAATGACAACACCACTGCCATAAGTTTGACCCAGGGCAGCGGCAGTGCGACCGCGAACACCGGCACTTCGGGCCAAGTCGCTCACGTCTTTGCCACTCTGAATGGCATCAACAGCAATACCGTAACTATCACCGTGCAATGAGCGCCATCCGCTGCATTGGCATCTGCACCGGGGGCGGCGACGCACCCGGCCTCAACGCCGTCATTCGCGCCGTGGTGAAATGCGCCTTCTTGAAGTACAGGTGGAAGGTCATCGGCATCCCGGATGGTTTCGACGGATTGATCTGGCCGGAGAAATCCTACGAGCTCAAACTCAAGGACGTCAGCGGCATTCTGCCGCGCGGCGGCACCATCCTGGGGACCACGAATCGTGGCAATCCTTTTCGCTATTGCACGATCGAGGACGGCAAGGAAGTCACGCGCGATATTTCCGACGAGGTCATTGCCAACTCGCGCAAGCTCGGCATCGATGCAGTGGTCAGCATCGGCGGGGAGGGCTCGCAGACCATCGCCCTCGAACTTTTCCGCAAGGGCATGCAGATCGTAGGCGTGCCCAAGACCATTGACAATGATCTTTCAGCCACCGAAGTCACCTTCGGCTTTGACACCGCCGTCACCACCGCCACCGATGCGGTGGACAAGATCCACACCACCGCCGAATCCCATCACCGCATCATGGTGGTGGAAGTCATGGGACGCGACGCTGGCTGGATCGCTCTCGAGGCCGGCCTGGCCGGCGGGGCGCACGTCATTCTCATTCCCGAAATTCCATTCACTATCGAAAACGTCTGCAAGTTTGTCCGGGCGCGCGAGGGCTATGGCAAGCGCTTCACCATTGTGGTGGTCGCGGAAGGGGTCAAACTTCCTCCCGAGTTGAAGAACAACCGGCGCGCCGGCTCGGTCGGCAACTTGATCGGCAACGCTATCGCGGTGTGCGCCGACAAGGAAGTGCGGGTCAGTGTGCTGGGACACATTCAGCGCGGCGGTTCGCCTACGCCCTTCGATCGCATCCTGGCCACTCGCTTTGGCGTGGCCGCAGTCGATCTGATTGCCCAGGGCGGGTTCGGCAAGATGGTGTGCTTGCGCAGCGCGCGCATTGAAGTAGTAGATATTGCCCAGGCCATTGGCTGTCTGAAGACGGTCGATCCCAACGGTCAACTGGTGCAGACCGCCCGGGCCATCGGTATTTCCTTCGGGGACTCCAGTCCTCAGGCGTAGTCTGGAATAGCAAGCCGGGGTTCGAGCTTCGCGAAAATTTGACAACGTGAAATTCCGCCGCCCATTTTTCGCATGCTGTTCTTTTCTCCTCGCGCTGGCGGGGGTGGCCCTGCTCGGCGGCTGCAATCGCGGTCAAACCGGCGGCAAAGAGATGGCCTACGTATCCGCCCCGCAGGCCTTTCTGCGCGACCAGGTAGCCGCGGTTTACAACAAGGCCGGCACGGTCAAGAACGGCGAGGCGGTGCAGGTACTCGGACGCGACCGCCGTTTTGCAAGGGTCCGCACCTCCGGCGGCGCCGAGGGATGGCTGGAGCAGCGCTATCTGGTAAGCCAGGAAACCTATGACGCCTTCCAGAAACTGGCGGAACAGACGCACAATGATCCCGTCCAGGCAACCGCCATTGCGCACAACCAGAGCAATATCCATCTCGAACCAGGGCGCGATGCTGAACACCTCTACCAGATCGATCAGGGAGCCAAAGTCTCGCTGCTCAAGCGCGCCAGCAGCGAGAAGCCGCTGCCCGGCGGCCAGGCGCGCGCCGTGAAAGAAGGAGCCACGCCCCCTCCGCCGCCCATGGAGGATTGGTGGCTCATCCGCGATGACCAGGGACATGTGGGCTGGGTCCTGGGGCGCATGCTGGATGTCGATGTGCCCATCGAAATCGCACAATACTCCGAGGGGCAGCGCCTGGTGGCTTCATTCGTGCTCGACCATGTCCGCGACGACGACAAGCAGGTCGCCCAGTACCTGGTGCTGTTCACCGAAAATAAAGATGGCATGACTTTCGACTACAACCAGGTCAGGGTCTTTACCTGGAACGTCAGGAAGCATCGCTACGAAACCGCTTACCGCGAGCGCAACCTCAATGGCATCCTGCCGGTGACGGTCTCGCATGAGAATTTCGACAAAGAAGGTGATCTGCCGGTCTTCGTGGTGCGAGTAAAGGACGAGGCTGGAAACGTTACCGAACGCAAATACAAGCTGAACACGCCCATCGTGCGGCGCGTGCTGGCGCCAGGTGAACAGAAAGAAGCCAGCCGTCAGTCATCGGTCAGAAAGAATGTCAGAAAGAAAAACAAACGATGACGCCTGCAGCAGAAATCTGAGAACCGGCAACTGAAAACCGGCAACTGATAATCCGCTCGAACAACTTATTCCCGCAGCACAATCCTAGGCAGCGGAGGCACCGGCGTGCCTTCGTCAAGGGCACGCTGCCACGCCGAAATCGAGCTCAGTAAAAGCTCCGAATTGATCCCGCCGAAGTTTTCCGGATAGCGGGATAGATTGCGAAACGCCCGCCTCAAAACGGACCGAGCCCCCACGGAATTCCCATTGCCATGGTGGTAAAGCGCAACCGCCACCTGAATCAGGCCCTGCAGAAACTTCTTGTCGGCCGCGGGTGCGGATCGCCAAACGTCCTCCAGGGCCTCATGCGCGTCGAAGAAAGCGGCCCGGTTAAAGAGCTCAATTCCTTCCCGACATTGCGTGTGATCCACGCCTCATTGTGGCATAGGAGAAAAATGGGACTTAGTCACGTGAAAATATAAGATTTCATAGCCTCGGTTCTTGCAGCCATACACTTTTCGGTATTAAACAGCGTCTCGCCACCACAAATGATTGATAACAATGTGTGTTATGGAGCCTAAATGTTGGAAGTCAAGTTGCTTCGTTATGTCCAGTGCAGTATGTCGCTATGTTATGTTTTCGGCCCGTTTTCTTGTTTAGGGCCATTAATTCCTTAGGATTTCAGTGGTAAGGAGAGAGAGTATGTATTCAGCCGCCTCCAAGTTAAGGATTTTCGCGTTGGTTCTAGCAGTGGTCAGTCTGATCGCTCTTGGGTCCGGGCCGGTTTACGGACAGGCGATCAATGGCAACATCGTTGGCACCGTAACCGACCCTTCGGGCGCAGCGGTTTCGAACGGGGACGTCACGGCGACGAATCCGGCGACGGGTTTCACGGTTACGGCCAAGACCAACGAGACGGGTGGCTATCGTTTCGATAATCTCCCCGTTGGCGACTACAGAGTTACGACAAGGGCTGCCGGCTTCCGGACGACCACGGTGCTGGTGAATGTGCTGTTGAATGCCACAGCCACTGCGAATGTTCACCTGGAACTCGGCGCAGCCACGGAGACGGTCGAGGTGTCAGGCGCAGCCCCAATCATTGACACTACTACCGCAAATCTTCAGAACACATTTGAATCCAGGATGTTGCAGGACCTGCCTACGGCTAATTTTGGTTTAGCCACCAACGGACAGAACCTGGGCGTGCTGAATCTGTCATTGCTGGACGCCGGAGTCGGAAGCAGCGGCGGTTTGGGTGCCGGAACTGGTCCCGCCATCAGTGGACAGCGTCCCCGTAACAATAACTTCACAATCGAAGGGGTCGACAATAACAACAAGGGCGTCACCGGGCCGCTCATCTACGTCCCCACCGATGCGGTCAGCAATTTTACCCTCCTGCAAAACCAGTTCGCCCCGGAGTTCGGGCATTCGACGGGTGGGCAATTCAACATCGTAATAGACAGCGGCACAAACACGTTCCACGGTAAGTTGTACGAATATTTCCAGAACCGCAACCTGAATGCGATCGACCAGGCCGTGGCCAATGCGACCACCACGGGAAAGCCGGAGAACCCGCGCTTTGATAACAACCGCTTCGGCGGGCAGGTTGGCGGGCCAATCTTCAAGAATAAATTGTTCTTCTTTGTTAACTATGAGCGCAATCCGCTGGGGTTGGCAACGTTCTTAGGCCAACCCATCCTGGCCCCGACCTCGGCCGGTTATGCGACCCTGTCAGGCTTGGCCGGAGTCTCCGCCAGCAACATTGCTGGGTTGCAGCAGTATGCCGTGGCTCCGACGGCCTGTAGCGCTGCTGACGTCACGAACGCAATCTGTCCCGGCACCACGGTTCCGGTTAACGGAAGCAATGTCGAGATCGGTATCCTGCCAGTCATCGCGCCGAACTATCAAAATCTCAATGCGCTGACGACGTCCATGGACTACGTGATCGGCTCCAAGGATAGGCTTTCTGGGCGCTACATCTACAATAAGTGGATCGCAATTGACAATACCCCCAATCTCCCAGTGTTCTACACGAGCCTGGAACAGCCGTACCACTTGATCAACATCAGCGAGTACCACACCTTTTCACCCACCGTCAGCAACGAGTTCCGGGTGGGCTATAACCGCTGGGCCTACGACTACACCGTTCCGAACCTGACCTTTGCTCCAAACCTCGATCAGTTTCCCAATATCACGATCGATGAATTGAACAACATTAATGTCGGACCGGACCCGAATGCGCCTCAGTATTCGGTGCAGAACACCTACCAGGGAACTGATAACCTGACTTGGATCAAGGGTGCGCACACGCTGAAGTTCGGCGTCGAGTACCGCAAGTATATTTCGCCCCAGTTGTTCATCCAGCGCTCGCGGGGTGATTACGAGTATGACACCCTTCAAAATTTCGCCAACGACGCGTTGCCGGTATTCGCTGAGCGCAGCTTCGGTTCAGTGGGCTATTCAGGAGACCAATTCGCGACCTACTGGTTTGTAAACGACATCTGGAAGATCCGGCCGAACCTGAGCCTGAACTTCGGCGTCCGCTACGAATACACCAGCACTCCTTTCGGCTGGACGCAGCAGAAGTTAAATAGTGTGGCGGATGTTCCGGGGGTGCTCACATTTGGATCGCCCAAGGCGCCCACGAAGGATTACATGCCGCGTGTCGGCTTTGCCTGGTCCCCGGGATCGAGCGGCAATACGTCGGTCCGCGGCGGTTTTGGCATGGGCTACGATGTGCTCTACGACAACATCGGCACCCTGTCGCGCCCGCCACAGATTGGTTCCACGGCAGATTGTCCCAATGCCGCTCTGGCATTTTGCTCCGCACCGTTCCTGGCGCATGGGGGCATCCCACCGCAACCGAGCACCGGCATTTCGACATTGACTCCAGACGAAGCGCGGGCAGCCACTTCCACATTCCTGCCCAATAACGTGGAGTATCCCTATTCGATCCAGTGGAACCTTGGGGTTCAGCACGTGTTCATGAATAACTTCACGGCCGACGTACGGTATGTAGGCACCCGCGGGGTTCATCTGAACGTGCAAAATCGTATCAACGTTGTTGATGTGGTGACCCCAAACCAGTTCCTGCCGACGTACTTCGCGCAGCCTTCACCGTCAACTCTGGATGCTCTACCCCTCACGCTGGCTGACCTGGAAGCGCAGTCGCATTTCAACCCGGCATACACCAACGCCGGATTTACCAATCCGATTGTGGCTTTCGAGCCCTGGGGCGACTCCATTTACCATGGCCTGCAGACCCAGTTAAACCGGCGCTTCGCGAATGGGTTGCAGTTCCAGGCGGCTTACACCTGGAGCCATGCGATTGACAATTCGACAGCCGACTTCTTCTCCACGATCATCTCGCCGCGCCGTCCCCAGGACTTCCAGAATCTGGCTGCGGAGCGGGGCAATTCCCTTATCGACCATCGTCACCGCTTTACCCTCTCTGCGGTTTACGAGGTTCCGTTTTTCAGCAAGAGCTCTAGTTGGCTGGCGCGGAACCTGTTAGGCAACTTTTCGTTGGCGCCCGTCTATACGTACGAAACCGGCCAGTGGGGCACGGTCCAAAGCGGCGTCGATTCCAATCTGAACGGCGACAATGCGGGTGACCGCGTTATCCTGAACTCCAGTGGTGTAAAGGGAACCGGCAGCGGTGTTACCGCGCTCACGAACACGGCGGGCGACACCGTAGCATACCTGGCGGATAATCCCAGCGCTCAGTACATTGTTGCCGGGCCTGGCGCGTTAGCCACGACTGGTAAGGCTAACTTCACCACTCCCAGTATTAACAACTGGGACTTCAGCATCGCCAAGCACCTCAACATCACGGAACGGTGCCGTTTGGATTTCTCGGCAGGATTTTTCAACCTGTTCAATCATCCACAGTTCACCACCGGCAGCGTGAACCAGGCCACATCTGTCTCCGCGACCACGCAGAGGAACTATCTGATACCCGACAAGTCGACCTTCAACCAACCCAGAGCCACCTGGGGCAGCAACCCGCGCCAGATAGCATTGGGTGTAAAGTTCAGCTTCTAGGAAAACATGATCGTGCAAGTCTGCGAGGAGAACCTTCGGGTTCTCCTCTTTTTTTGTTTGGCAAACCGTTGGACAAGCGATCAGCGACAGGTCGCGAGCCTTCGCGCGGTCAGGAACTCGGAGTGAACGATGTGCGCGCTCTCACAACCTCCATCCGGAGCCACCTGCGCTAGGTATCAGGGGTAATCGGGACCTCAACAAACCAAGAGGATGTTTGGCGGAGACGCTCGCAGCGTCGCTTTGGTGGCGAACTTCAGCTTCTAGACAGCATGGTTGTGCATAAAATCGAAGACGGGATCAAACGCCCGGCCTCTCAGCGTCTTCAGCCAAGGGCTGGCTATGACTTTTTGTATCTGCTCCATCTACAACTCCGTAGGTGTGACTAAAGTACCGCTGTCTTTGTTGATTCCGCTGGAAAGCTAAGTCCTGTCGAATTACATACTTCACATAGACACCCGTTACTGGCCGCTTAATTGCCATTATGACCCTCTTCCGGCCTGTCGTAGAGTGGCAGTCAGGGCGTGTTTCGAGCCAGCAAGAATTTGTCAGACGTTCATGGCCCGCGCCTGCGGACAAGTTGGCGAAATCTGATCGCCGCAGTAAGCCGAACGAATTGCGGCCGACTTGATGAATCAAGGAGCAAAACAAATGAAGAGCTTCAGACTACTTTGGGGAAGCATCCTGACGATGCTGCTGTGCGCCACGCTGGCGCTGGCCCAGACCGGATCGATTCAAGGCACGGTGACCGACTCAGCGGGAGCCGTCGTATCGGGCGCGGAAATCACCGTCCGGAACCTGGGATCGAACGCCGTGCGCACGGCGACCAGCAGCGGCACGGGAGCCTACAGCGTTCCGTCCCTACCGCCTGCTGCCTACGATATTACGGTGAAGATGGCCAGCTTCAAGACCTTCCATGCCAGCGATGTTCAGCTCACCGTTGCCCAGGTGCTCTCCGTGAACGTGGAGTTGGAACCGGGAGCGGTAACCGAAGAAGTTCAGGTACGCGCCGATCAGATTCCCGATGTGGATCTCGAGACCTCGCAGGTCAGCAATCTGGTGGATGAACGGGTCATAAAGGACCTGCCGCTGATCACCCGTAACCCGTACGAACTGGTGCTCCTGTCGCCTGGTACCTCGCAGACCAATGCATTGGGCGGCATCTCGGTGAACGGGGCGCGCGAACGCAATAACAACTTCCTGTTGGACGGAGTCGATAATAACGACACTTCCGTACCCGGCGGAGTCGGTGGCGTGCTTAGCGCCGATCCGGAATCAACCCAGGAATTCCGCGTGATTACCAACAATTTCAACGCCGAGTACGGCCGCAACACCGGCGCCATCATCGACGTGGTGACCAAGAGCGGGACCAACACTTTTCACGGCAATGTCTATGAATTCGGCCGCTGGAATGGGTTCGGCGGCGCGCGAGACTGGTTCAACCGTGTGGGCAGTCCACAGGACCCCTATGTGCGGAATCAGTTCGGCTATTCCATCGGCGGCCCCATCAAGAAGGACAAGACGTTCTTTTTCTTCAACCATGAGATGCAGCGTTTCGCAACTACGCTGACCGGTTCGGCAACGGTCCCGACGGCGGCGTTTAAGACGGGCCAGTTCAACTACATCGACCCCCTGGGGAATACCACTCCTGTGGATATCACCGAGACCGGGGCCAATAACGGCACACCCACCATTCTGCAGCAGTTTGGATACGCAACCGTGCTCCCGCCAGCGCCTGCCGATCCGACGATGCAGCAAGTTTTTTCGAAATACCCCAATCCGACTTTTGAGAATGGCGACGGCTTTTCTGGCACTCTCCTCTTTCCCACATCATCGCGACAAAGCAGCTATCAGACGGTAGCAAAGATCGACCACCACCTCAGCAGTCGCCATACGCTGACTATGCGCTATGGGTACGATGCCTTCAACGATCCCGATCCGTTTCATGATGATGTCCTGCCGGGTGGCGTCGGGGCAACTTCTTCGAAGGGCATTAGCCAGGCTGCGGTAGGCAACCTGGTGTCCAGCTTCAGCGCAAATTTGTTGAACAACTTCAATTTCGCGTGGAACCACATCTACGCCAAGTTTGGCTGTGGCGGACTGGATGTCCTTGACAGCGTTGCCCAAGTGGACCGGTTCGGTAACGGAAGCGATATCACCATGGACCCCTTTACCAGCTTCGGTTGCCTTAGCCTGGTGTCGGATGGTCAGTTTCGCAAGACCGGGACCACCAGCTATGGCGACAGTTTGAGCTGGGTTCACGGTTCTCACACCTTCAAGTTTGGGGGCGACTTCCGCAATATCGGCGAGAGCGGCCCGAGTTCATTCTTCTCCCGCCGGGCGGTAGCGACCGATACCAACTTCAATACCGGCCTGACCCTTCTGCAAGGCGTACCCAATACCACGGTCTCGCTGGAGGATGCGGTATCGGCCTATTACGGTTTTGTATGGAACGACTTCAACGCCGAGTTCTTCGACAAAGGCGGCGTCCGCCAGCCCACCGATGACAAGAAATTTCGTCAGCACGAATATGATTGGTACGGGCAGGACACCTGGAAAATACGGCGCAATTTGACTCTGACTCTGGGCTTGCGCTACCAGCTTGACGGCGTTCCTTATGAAGAGAACGCGAACTTCTCCAACTTGCTGGAGAGCACGACCGCAGTTCCTCCGCTCACCATGTCTATCGTGGGGCCGGGGACCGGTAAGCAGCTTTACCAGACGGATTACTCCAATATCGAACCGCGCGTTGGATTTTCCTGGGACCCATGGAGCAATGGCAAGACTGCCGTCCGCGGGGCATTCGGAATCTTTCATGATCGCGTATTCGGCAACCTGTTTGGCAATGCTCGCGGTAGCCCGCCGTTTGAGCAGGACTATAATAAATTTCCTTTCGATACTTTTAATGGCTTCTATGGCGGTGGCATCAACGGGCCGTTTGTCTTGCCCAACCCGCCGGACACCACGCCCTCCGCGATCATTAACGACGGGGACGCGCTGGCCCCGGTGTTGTTCGATCCTCACTTTCGCAACGCCGCCAGCAACAATTGGAATTTCGGTATCCAGCACGAACTTTCGAGCAGCAACACCATTGACCTGGCCTATGTGGGTTCGAAGGGCACCCACATCTACCGGACGGTGGATGGGAACCCGCCCGATCCAAACCTGGTCAACCAGTTAGTCGCGTTTTGCAGCGATCCTACGAACGCCTTGGGCTGCAACCCCGGCACGGTTACTTTTTCAAACCTGTACACCGGAGCGGACAACGGTTTCCTCCCATTCAATGCCGTCGCTCATAACGCTCTGGCACAACCGTTCCTTAACGTGTCTGTCGGTAACTCCATCTACCATTCCTTGCAGGCCAAAATAACCCATCGCTTGAGTCACGGCTTGCAGTTGCAGGGATCGTACACCTACGCCCACGCGATCGACGATTCGAATGACCCCATTGTTCCCGCTCAGGGCAATCGCTCACTTCCTCGGAACTCCCGCAATCTCGCGGAAGAACGCGGCAATTCGGACAATGATGTGCGGCACGTCGGGGTCATCGGCTACATTTGGGAAACTCCGCTGGGCAAGGGCAATAGATACCTGAACAGTGGGCTGACAGGACGAATCTTCGAGGGAATACAGTTCTCAGGTATAACCACGCTGCAGACCGGCCATCCGTTTGATGTATTTACCTCGACTGACATGGAACGGACGGGCTTGAGCGGACGGGCTGACCTGGTGGGCGATCCCTACGCTCCTGGAAGTAACACGGCTGCCAGCGCCGGCGGCAACAAGGTGTGGATTACCAACCCTGCGGCTTTCTCGGATCGGACCGATGCCTTCGGGGGCCCGGCCTTCGTCGGACCGGGAAGCTCTGGCCGCAACCACTTCCACGGACCGGGTTTCGTGAACTTTGACCTGACCATGTCCAAGAAAATGAAGCTTACGGAACGCTTTAACGCTGAATTGAGGGTGGAGTGTTACAACATTTTCAACCACCCGCACTTCAACAATCCGGGAGACACTGGCAGCAGTCTGGGCAACCGGGTGGGCTCGCCGATCTTCGGATTGATCACCTCTACGGTGGCGCGGCCCGATGCCACCACGTCGGCACGTCAGATGCAGGTAGCGGTGAAGCTGAATTTCTAGACGTGAACGGCTAGACTGGCGGCCTGCGGGTTTCTACCCGCAGGCTTTTTTCGTGCTGTTCGCTTCGCCGATATAACCAGGGAAAAACGGAACTCTGTGCAGCGCGTAGCCTGCGCCGAGCTGAAAGGTGGAAGCATGAAGTCTCGCAAGCTGATTTTCTCGCACCTCCGCTGGGCTGTGATCATGGCCATGGTGTTGTCGGTCGATTCCCCAGTTGGGTTCGCGGCAGACATGAAGGCGGAAGACGTGGTTGCCGGGCATCTGGATTCCATCGGCACGGCGGAAGCACGCGCCGCCGCAAAAACCCGCATCGTGCAGGGGACAGCTCTTTTCAAGATTCAGGTGGGAGGTGGCGGTGAGTTGCAGGGCACGAGCGCGCTGGTTTCCGAGGGGCGGAAATCGGTCCTCATGATCAAGTTGCCTAACAGCGACTATCGTGGAGAGCAGTTCGTTACCGATGGCGACAAGGTTTCCGTGGCCGCGACCACCTCTTCCCACAAATGGTCTGATTTTGCCGAGTTCGTCCGTGCTCAGGATGAGATTGTGCGAGAAGGCCTGCTGGGCGGAGAGTTGACCACTGCCTGGGCGCTCCTTCACCTGGCCGAGAACAAGGCCAAGCTCAGCTTCGACGGGGAAAAGAAAGCGGATGGCCGCCCTGCGTATCAGTTGAGCTACCACTCCAAAAAGCGAGACGACCTCACGATTCATCTTTACTTCGATCCCCAGACTTTTCAGCACATCATGACGACTTATGCGATCACTTTAGCTTCAGGTCTGGGGGGCTATTCGCCTTCCATCTCGGATCAGGCAGGGCTGACCACATCGTCCAACCCCGGGGGCGCGGACGTCACCCAGAGCTCCAAGCAGCGAGAGACTCGCTACACCATAGAAGAGCGCTTCAGCGACTTCAAGAGTGTGGAGGGATTAGCACTGCCCACGAAATATTCGATTCATTTCACCGAGGAATTGCAGAACGGCACTACCAAGGTTCATGAATGGGACCTTACCGCTGACGAGATTTCCAATAATAGGCCGCTCGACCCCAGAAATTTTCAGGTGAAGTAACCCAGGCGCATGAACGACGGAGGACACAGAGGACACGGAGAAAGGCGCGGCGCCCTCGGGAACCCCAGTGTCCTCGGTGGTTGACGAGTTTCGGAGTATCTCGCGAAACGTCTATTTCCCCAGAATCGTGTAATGCGAACTGGCGGCCATGAAAAATATCATGGGCACCGACAGGAAGAAATTCATTCGCGAAGCGAGAAACGCCTGCCGTGCCAGCACTGCTGCGTTGGCCGGAGGCGTGCCTGCGAGCGTGCCGCGGATGATCATCTTGTTATTGCGCCAGATGATTCCCCAAACGTTGAACAGCATGATGAAGCCCAGCCCGCCGCCGATGCCGATGGAGAGCACGTGGTTGTCGTCCTGGCCCACCGGCGTGTAGTTCACGAACAGCCAGCCCGCGGCACAGACCAGTACCGCCGTGATCAGGCCCAGCACATATCCGCTGGGCGTCTTTGAGATCACGAAATAGAGAATCATGGAAGTTGCCACCCAGATCAGCAGAAACAACCCGATGGTGCTGCCGGCGCCGACTCCCATGCGATGCGCGTCAGCGGCGACGTAAACCTGTGCCCAATACCAGAAGCCCACGAACACGGTCAGCATGGCGCTCCAGCGGAACAACTGCATTGCGGGCATGGTCATGTATTGCAGGACCTTGGGCTTGCTGGCCGCGTCCAGTTGCTTCATGAAGGGAACGTTCACCAGATTGAAGAAGTAGAGCAGTCCCACCCAGGTGATGCCCGCCAGCAGGTGAACCCAGCGCAGCATGAAGGCCAGCGCCTCGGTGCCGGTGTGAGTGGGCATGACTAACAGAGCAATCACATGATGCATAAATAACTCCCGATCTCAATGTGAGCGCGGCAGCTCTTCGACGACGGCTGCTCTTGAAGGCGAGAATGGTTGCATTTTGGGCTGGCGATGTCAATCGGGCTAATCGCGCAACTGCCGCGCCAGAAACACGTGGGGACAGCCGCCTTGGGCTGTCCGGGCGAGCAACGCTCGCCAACGTCTTGCTCGGGCCGAACTGCGGAGCTGCGCTCCGCCGGACAGCCGAGGGCGGCTGTCCCCACGTGGTCTCAAACGAACAATGACCAGCTTGAAATGCGGGCAGCAACGCCGTATCGTACAAATGCTCACTCGTCAGCGTTGCTTGCCAGCGTTACAGAGGTTCAAGCGAGGCGAGCGCTGCCGCTTTACCCCCATTCTCGTGGCGGCGCCAACTGCAGTCGCGAAGAGCAGTGACAGTACAGACCTGACCGTCGGGACTTTGCGGTCAACAGTAAGGAGATCGGCGATGGAAACCAAGCCGGCGCAAAATATCCAGGACACCTTCCTCAACACGGCACGCAAGGAGCGAACCAATATCACCATCTACCTGTTAAGCGGGGTCAAGCTCACGGGACGCATTCGCTCCTTCGACAAGTATTCCGTCGTGCTCGACACCAACAACCAGGAGCAACTGATCTTCAAACACGCCATCTCCACTGTCGCCATGGGAAAGACCTTGCATAGCCACGGGGAGAAGCCGGCGGCTCTGGCGGCATCGGTGGGGGCCCCGGCGAGTGGGGAAGCGGTTGCGATGCCGCGTCCCTCCGGTACCGAAGGCTGAAGGGCCGCTTGATGGATAGCATTTGGCAGTTGGCAATTAGCATTTGGCCAAAGCCAGTCTGGCCAGATGCTAATTGCTAATTGCCAGGTGCTGAGTAAACATATTGAGCAGTCCACAATCAAGATCATTGCGTAAGATCAGCAGCAAGACCGCAGAGGCGGGACGCGGCACAGCGGCGAGCGGGAACCGTGCGCCCCGGGAGCGGGCGTTTCTCATTGGCCTTGACCTGCGCACCCGCTCCCGCGGGCCTGCATCCCCCAAGGCCAAAAGCGGTCCGTTAACTGCGGCCGCCCAAACGGCGCGCGACAGTTCCACCGCGAAGCTGGCTACTAAGGCCCCGGACATCCCCGAGTTCAGCGCCGAAGAGTCGCTGGCCGAGCTGCGCTCTCTGGCCATCAGTGCCGGCGCCGAAATCGTGGGCGAGTTTATGCAGCACCGCGGCCGTCCCGATCCGGCTACCCTGATCGGAAGCGGCAAGCTGGAGGAGATCGCCGGCGCCACCGCTTCGGTCTCCGCCGATCTGCTTCTTTTCGATCACGACCTCACGGCTTCGCAGCAGCGCAACATCGAGAAGCTGGTCAACACCCGGGTGATCGATCGTACCCAGCTGATCCTCGACATTTTCGCCAAACACGCGCGTACCCGGGAAGGCCAGCTGCAGGTGGAACTGGCACAACTGGAATACATGCTGCCCCGGCTGGGCGGGCGCGGAATCGAAATGTCGCAACTGGGCGGCGGCATCGGCACCCGGGGCCCAGGCGAAACCCAACTTGAAACCGATCGCCGAAAAATTCACCGTCGCATCCGCCACGTGAAAGAGCAGATCGAAAACGTGCGCCGCGTGCGGGCTCAGCAGCGCGCGCGGCGGGAGGCGGTGCCGGTCGCGACGGTCGCGCTGGTGGGTTACACCAATGCGGGGAAGTCAACGCTGTTCAACGCGTTGACCCATGCAGCGGTGCTGCAATCCCCGCGAATGTTTGCCACGCTCGACCCCACCATCCGTTCCGTGGCGCTGCCCTCGCGCAGAAAAGTGCTGCTCTCGGACACGGTCGGATTCATCCGCAACCTGCCGCACACGCTGGTCACGGCGTTTCGAGCGACGCTTGAGGAAGTGCAGCGCGCCTCGCTGGTCCTTCAGGTTTCAGACGCCAGCAGCCCGCTGTCGGAAGAGCAGGATGCGCAAGTGGACAAAGTCCTCAGGGAACTCGAGGCCGACGGCAAGCCGCGCCTGCGGGTGATGAACAAGATCGACCTGCTGCCTCCCAAGCAACGCGAGTCCCTGCTGGACGATGCAAGCAGGGTCCACGTCTCGGCCGCCAAGGGCACCGGTATGACTACGCTTTTGGACCGGATTGACGAAATGCTGTCCGAAGACCCGATCAGCCGGGTGCATCTGCGTGTACCCCAGAAAGAAGGGAAGCTGTTGGCGCTGCTGGAAGCCCGGTCGCGAATCTATTCGCGGAAATATAGCGACGGGTCAGTGGACTTGGATGTGGAAGCACCGGAGTCGGTAGTACGGAAGCTGAGAGAGTGGGTAGTGGAATGAAGTCGTTGGTCGTTGATTCAGGCTGACGACTGACGACTGACGGCCAATTTAAATGGGCCGGCAACCAAGAAGCGGTGACATTCCTTGGCTATCGGCCCATTCGATCCGGATTGGATCGGAGGTGATATATCCATGCTAGACCCCTTATGCCGGATGTCAAGCGTCTTTCCGCTATCTCGCGAAATAGTTCCGGGGCCCCGGTTTCAATCTGGAAACGGCCTGGGGCCGCGTTGACACTCAGTCTGTAACATGTTATTTTCAATGGTCTTAAGCCTCCTTACGCTCTAGACCTGATCAGCACACAATGGACGAGATACTAGGACAACTAGGCGGATTACTGCTCGGGTCCGTGCCGACCATCATCTTCATCGTCTTGTTGTTCGGCATTTACACCGCTGTGGTGCACAAACCGATGGTTAAAGTGCTGGCTGAACGGCATAGCCGGACCGAAGGCGCGATCGAAAAGGCGCGCGCCGACATCGCCCAGGCTGAAGCCCGCACCGCGGAATATGAACAGCGTTTGCGGGAGGCGCGCATGACGGTGTTCAAGAGCCAGGAAGCGCGCCGCCAGTTGGCGTTGCAGGCGAGGGCCGCGGCGGTGGCCGAAGCCCGCGCCGGGGCGCAGGGTCAGGTGGAAAAGGCGCGAGCGGCCATTGAACAGGACAAGGTAGCCGCACAGACTGGCCTGCAGGCGGAGAGCGGGAAGCTGGCGGCTGCGATTATTCGCACCGTTCTGCAACCGGCGACTCAAAGTCCGGCGGGAGGCGACTGATGTCCACCCCACGACCGATCCGGCATGGTTGTGTGGTCGCGGGCGACTCGCCCGCGAGCTGCAAGCCCGTTCGTTGCGGGAAAATCGCCCGCAACTCCACGGCAATTTTAGCCTCGCTCTTTTTCATGGGCCTTCTGCTGGTTGCCGGCAATGCGGCTCAAGCCCAGGCAAATGCTTCCTCTAGCTCGGAAGAACCCGCCACCATGAACGCCGAACTGGCCAAGGAATCGCGCGAGGCAGCGGGCGAGGAGCAGGACCAGTTCAAGCATTCGGCCTCGGTGCAACTGGTGGCAAAGCTTACCGGGTTGAGCCTGGAGCACGCTTACTGGCTGTGCGTGTTCTTCAATTTCGCGGTGGTCGCGGGCACGGTAGTGTATTTCTCGAAGAAGAACCTTCCCAACGTGTTCCGCAATCGCACCGCGTCCATCCAGCAGGCGATGCAGGAGGCGCGGCAGGCCAGCGAGGATGCCAACCGGCGGCTGTCTGAAATCGAGACTCGGCTCTCCCGGCTGGGTTCAGAAATCGCAGCGATGGGCGCGGCGGCGGAGAAAGAGGCGATCGCGGAAGAAGCGCGAATCAAGGCTGCGGCGGAAGAAGATGCGCGCAAAATTGTCGAGTCCGCCGAACAGGAAATCGCGGCTGCGGCCAAACTGGCACGCCGCGAACTGACCGCCTATGCGGCCAATCTGGCGGTATCGCTAGCCGCCAAACAGATGAAGGTGGATGCAGCCACCGACCAGGCGCTGGTGCGGGAGTTTGCCAAAGAGCTTTCGCCGAAGAATCCCAATGGTGGCAGCACGAAAGCCGGACAGGACGGAGACTAGAGCATGGCTTCCGTGACCAGCACCTACGCCCGCGCTTTCGCCGACGTGGTCTTTGACCAGCGCCTGGACCCGGCGAAGACGTTGCAGGAGGCGCAGTCCGTGGCCGAGTTGGCGGCCGGCAGCCGGGAATTGCGCGAAGTCTGGGAAGCTCCCTCGATCCCGGCGGAACAGAAGCGCGCGTTGCTGGACGCCATCGTCGCGCGCGCCGGTTTCTCCCGGCCGGTGAGAAATTTTGTAGCCGTGCTGATCGATCACCGGCGCATTAAGTTTCTCGATCCGATCGTGAAAGAATTCCAGCACGAACTCAACCGCCGGATGGGGTTCGTCGAAGCCGAGATCATCAGTGCGCGGGAGTTAGGGGCGCCGGAGCGGAGCGCGCTCGAGGCCCAGGTCGCAAAGCTGACCGGCCACAAGGTCCGCGCCCGCTATGCGCAGGATGGGTCAATTCTGGGCGGCGCCATCGTGAAGGTAGGCAGCATGATCTACGACGGCTCGGTGAAGGGCCAGCTGGAAAGGATAAGAGAAGCTATCAGCTCTTAGCCTTTGGCTTTTAGTTTGAACCAAAGCCGGGTCGATGGGCTGAAAGTTTCAAAAATTTTGACCGCAAAGGGCGCAAAGAAAATCCGCAAAGGACGCGAAGACAAGATAGAAGCCAGAAGCTGGAAGCCAGGAGCTAGAAACTAAGAGCTGACTTTATGGCACAAATCAAAGCAGACGAGATCACGCAGCTGATCCGGCAGCAGATCGAGAACTACGAGTCCAAGATTGCCGTGGACGAAGTCGGCACGGTCATCACCCTGGGCGATGGTATTGCCCGGGTGCATGGCCTCGACAAAGTCATGGCCGGAGAGCTGCTCGAATTTCCGCACGACGTGGCCGGCATCGCCATGAACCTGGAAGAAGACCAGGTGGGCGTGGTGTTGCTGGGAGAGTACACGGAAATCAGCGAGGGCGATGAAGTCAAGCGCACCGGCCGCATCATGAGCGTGCCCGTGGGCGAGGCCCTGGTCGGGCGGGTCGTGAACTCGCTGGGCCAGCCCATCGATGACAAAGGCCCCATTGCCACTGACCAGTTCATCGCGCTGGAGCGGCTGGCTCCGGGCGTAATTGACCGGCAACCGGTGCGCGAGCCCATGGCGACTGGCCTCAAGGCCATCGACAGCATGATTCCGATTGGCCGCGGTCAGCGCGAGCTGATCATCGGCGACCGCCAGACCGGCAAGACGGCCGTCGCGCTGGATACCATCATCAACAGCAAGGGCAATGACCTGATCTGCATCTACAACGCGATCGGGCAGAAGCGGTCTTCGATTGCCCAGGTGGTAAAGATTCTCAGTGACGCCGGCGCCATGGATTACACCATCGTGGTGGCCGCATCGGCTTCCGAGCCGGCTCCCATGCAGTACATCTCGCCCTACGCGGCCTGCGCCATGGGCGAATATTTCCGCGATACCAAGCGGCATGCGCTGGTGATCTACGACGATCTGTCGAAACACGCGGCGTCGTATCGCGAGATTTCGCTGCTGCTGCGGCGCCCGCCCGGCCGCGAGGCCTACCCTGGAGACGTTTTCTATCTCCACTCCCGTCTTCTGGAGCGTGCCTCCAAACTGAGCGACAAGATGGGCGGCGGTTCACTGACTGCCTTGCCGATCATCGAAACCCAGGCGGGCGACGTTTCGGCGTACATTCCGACCAACGTGATTTCGATTACCGATGGCCAGATTTTCCTCGAGACCGATTTGTTCAACAGCGGCGTACGTCCGGCCGTCAACGTGGGAATTTCCGTAAGCCGCGTCGGCGGCAGCGCACAGATCAAAGCCATGCGGCAGGTGGCCGGCAGTATGAAGCTGGAACTGGCCCAGTACCGCGAATTGGCCGCCTTCGCGCAGTTCGGCAGCGATCTCGACAAAGCCACGCAGGCCCAGCTCAATCGCGGCCAGCGCCTGGTCGAAGTGCTCAAGCAAAAACAGTTTTCGCCGTTGCCCTTCTCCAAGCAGATTCTGATCATTTTTGCCGGCACCAACGGGTTTTTCGACGATCTCCCGGTGGACCAGGTGCGCGAGTTCGAAGCCGAACTCTACAAATATGTGGACGCCACCAACCCCGGCCTGCTGCGCACCATCATGGAGAAAAAGGTTCTGGACGACGCGCTCAAAGCCGAGATGAGTAAAGTGATCAAACAGAGTAAAGAAGCGTTTGTAGCGGATCGGCAAGCAGTAGCAAAGTAGTACTGGGAACCGAGAACTATTAACTGCTTACTGGGTTTTATTACATCTCAATGCCTGAGACCGGCGCTGAGATGAAGACTTTGACGACCGAATAAAAATGCCAAACATTCTCGACATCCGGCGGCGCATACGCAGCGTGACCAACACGCGGCAGATCACCAAGGCCATGAAAATGGTCTCGGCGGCGAAGTTACGCCGGGCCCAGGAGCGCGCCTTGGCGGCGCGGCCCTATGCCCAGATGCTGGCCAACGTGCTGAAGTCGCTGGTATCCCGAGCCGAGATTTACGATCCGGAAACGGGCGAACCCCGGCATCCTCTATTGGCCCGTCGTCCTGAGAGAAACGTTCTGCTGATTGTGGTCACCGGCGACAAGGGGCTGGCCGGTGCTTTCAATACCAATATCCTGAAAGCAGCGGCACGTTTTATCGCGACCAAGGCGGACAAGAACCTCGAGATCGAAACCATCGGCCGCAAGGGGCGCGATTTTCTGCGACGCCGTTACCGTACGGCAGAGCCGAGAGCGGTCGACTCGCAAACGCCGCCGCAAACCACCATCGTCGGCGAGCAGATCGGGATCTTTAACAGGATTGACTACGCTCTGGCGTCGGAGTTGGCCGAGCGTGTCATCGAGCGCTACAGCCGGGAAGAAATTGATGCTGTGTATCTGGTCTTCAACGAGTTCAAGTCGGTAATCGCGCAGCGCCTCGTCGTGGAACAGATACTGCCCATCGAACAGATTGGCGCGCCTGAAGTGCGGATGGCGGAAGCCATGACCGAAGAGGAAAGGGACCGCGCTCTTGAAGCCGCGAAAGGTGCGGGCGTCGGCATTCGCCCCGTGGACACGCGTGACATTGACGCTGCGGCCGCCCGGTTCGCGACAGCCCCGGTGGACTATATCTACGAGCAGTCTCCGGAAGAACTGTTTCGATCGCTCTTGCCCAAATACGTGGCCATACAGGTCTTTCGTGGCCTGCAGGAATCGGTGGCGGCAGAGCACGCGGCCCGCATGACCGCGATGGACGCGGCTACCAACAATGCCACCGACATGATCGATTCCCTGACTCTGGCCATGAACCGGGCCCGGCAGGCCAAGATCACGAAAGAGATTATCGAAATTGTAAGTGGAGCAGCAGCGCAATAAACCGCTTCTAGCTCCTAGCTCCTGGCGCGACGCCAATCGTAATTAAGGAGTCGGCGCGACTGCCAGGAGCGGGAGATCGAGCCAGAAGCCAGAAGCCAGAAGCCGAGGTCCCATGCCAGAGAGAATTGGACACGTAACCCAGATTTCCGGTCCCGCCGTCGATGTGCAGTTCGTCGAGGGCGCCATGCCGCCGATTTACGAGGCGCTCAAAGTCGTGAGCGACGGATTCACCGTGCCCAACCCGGTCAACGTGATTCTTGAAGTTCAGCAGCACCTGGGCGAAGGCCGGGTGCGCTGCGTTGCCATGGAAGCCACCGAAGGCATGGTGCGCGGCATGAGAGTCATCGATCAGGGTGGACCGATCTCAGTGCCCGTGGGTCGCGGCACGCTAGGTCGGGTCATGAACGTGATCGGTCAACCCGTGGACCAGTTGGGTCCGATCGAGCACACCAAGACCATGCCTATACATCGCCCCGCGCCGCTGTTTGAGGACCAGGCCACCACCGCCGAAATGTTTGAAACCGGCGTGAAGGTCGTCGATCTCATTCAGCCCTTCCTGAAAGGCGGCAAAATCGGATTGTTCGGCGGCGCCGGCGTGGGCAAGACCGTCTTCATACAGGAACTGATTAACAACGTTGCCAAGCAACACGGCGGATATTCCGTGTTCGCCGGAGTGGGCGAACGGACCCGCGAAGGCAACGATCTTTGGCTGGAAATGACCGAGTCCGGCGTGATCAAGCCCGGCGATCCATCAAAGTCCAAGGCCGCCCTGATTTATGGACAGATGACCGAGCCGCCCGGCGCGCGCCTGCGGGTGGCGCTGACCGGCCTGACCGTGGCCGAGTTCTTCCGCGACGAGGAAGGCGCCGACACGCTGCTGTTCATCGACAACATTTTCCGTTTCACCCAGGCCGGATCGGAAGTCTCCGCGCTGCTCGGCCGCATGCCCAGCGCCGTGGGCTACCAGCCGAACCTGGCCACGGAAATGGGCGAGTTGCAGGAACGGATCACCTCGACGAAAAAGGGCTCCGTGACATCGGTACAAGCCATCTACGTGCCCGCCGATGACCTCACCGACCCCGCTCCGGCCACGACTTTTGCTCACCTCGATGCGACGACGGTGCTCTCGCGCGCTTTGACCGAAATTGGAATCTATCCGGCGGTCGATCCCCTGGCCTCGAGCTCGCGTATTCTCGATGCCCGCATCGTGGGCCAGGACCACTACGACGTGGCGCAGTCAGTAAAAAAGATTCTGCAGACCTACAAGGACCTGCAGGACATCATCGCGATTCTGGGTATCGACGAACTGAGTGAAGACCAGAAGATCAGCGTGGCAAGGGCGCGAAAGATTCAACGCTTCCTCTCGCAGCCGTTCCACGTGGCCGAGCAGTTCACCGGTTCGCCCGGACGTTACGTCAAAGTGGCCGACACGGTAAAAGGCTTCAAGGGCATCGCCGAAGGCAAGTACGACGACATCCCGGAACAGGCCTTTTACATGAAGGGTACGATCGAAGAAGTGCTGGAAGCAGCGGAAAAGATGAAAGCAGCGTAAAGGCGGACTTCGGACCTCAGACCTCGGACGTCGGCCATTGATTGATTCCGGCTGAAGTCCGAGGGCCGACGTCTGACGCCGGGTTTCCCATGGCTGACACTTTCCAACTCGAGATCGTCACCCCGGAAAAAATGGTGGTGAAGGATGTAGCGGAGGAGATCCAGATTCCTGGCAAGGACGGATACCTCGGCATCCTGCCCGGCCACGCGCCGCTGATCACCGAGTTGGCGGTGGGTGAAATCAGTTATCGCAAGGGCGGCCAGACCCACTTCTTGTCAGTGGCCTGGGGCTTCGCCGAGGTGCTTCCCGACAAGGTCACGATCCTGGCCGAAACCGCCGAGCGCCCGGAAGAGATCGACGTGAAGCGCGCCCAGGAATCGAAGCTGAAGGCCGAACAGGCCTTGAAGACCGGAAAGACCGAAGCTGACTTCACGCACGCCGAAGACGCTCTCAAGCGCGCCGAAACCCGGCTGGAAGTAGCGGAGAAGAAGAGCTGACCTGAGGGTCTTGTCATCGTGGCGTGCGGCAGCCCTTCAGTCTTTGGCCGGCTTCCTCAATAGAAGAACGATAAATCTCTCCGGATCCGCCGTCGCGTTTAGAAGAGTGGACGTCCGTCCCGCCGCGATCCAGACCACGTCGCCCGACGATTTGCGGATCCTCTCGTACTCTCCGGCTTTCAGGTCGATGTCGGTGACTGGAAGCAGTAACTCCGCTCCTGGGTGCTCCGGCGGCGGAAGGGGATCGCGAGAAAGCAGTTGAACGTCACTCACCGTGACCGGGCCCAGCGGAATCGAGTTCGTGAACCTGGCGCGGGGATCGACCGGCGGGCCAATGGAGGCGGGCCCATAGTCCAACCCGCCCGAGGATGCCTGGTAACCGTAGTTCGTCACTTTGGGATCGAGAAATTCGACGGTGAGATTGCGATATTCGGTAGTGCTGTCATTGCGGATGCCGAGCGGACGTCCGGCGGAGTAGAAGCGCACATCGCCCTGGTTGAAGTGAAAATCGACAATGTCCGATTCTCCTTCCGGCCAGATCACGACATCGGAATCGAGCAGCGCCACCACCAGGAAGTTGCGATCGTGCCGCGCCATGGTCCGTTCCAGAGGCCGCAGCGTGAGCGCGAACACGCGCACCTGATCGTTGGCCAGCAACTGCCGGTAATGCGGCGCTGAGGCCATGTCGGGCGCGCTTTGCGCCCACGTCAGGGGCGCGCACAACAACAGCACCAGGAGGCATGGCTTCATGAAGGAATTGTATTCCGGAAAGCTGGGCAGGCAAATATTCCGAAGGTGCGACCGGCTCCCCTCTGATAGGTGGCTGCCGTGAATCAGGCAAACTCCTCCAGTTGATGAGCGTCGTCATCGAGGCATCGGGTGTTGCTGAAGCTGGAACTTTGACGTTTTTGCGACGACTCTGGCCCTTCTATCCCAGGCGATCCGGTTCGGCATTGCCAATGCGGCTGCTGGGGTCCAGGCGTTCAGGAATGTGGATGCGATCCATGACCAGGCTCGCCGGGATGATCGGCCACTTGCGCCGGAAACTTCATTGATTTATGAGGCGCTCGTGACCAGAGTGATCATCTCAATGGACGTCCACAGCTTTAACCCCGTACCTGTAGGTCTCCAGAGTCTCTGCCAGCAGGGGTAAAGCCTTGAGCAACCCCTTTTCGGTCTTCGAACTCAGCACCACAAGCGCAATGATTTTTTCTTCGTCGATGTAGGCAACGGCCTCGGACGAGCCCTGGTTGACGCCGTGGAAGTAGCGGACCCTGGCAGTCCGGCCATTGAAAGGGATGTCGCCATCGACATAGGTCATTCCTGGATTGTCTTTGCGAAATGTTGCCAGGTCGGAATCCATCAGTTCCTGGAGCGTTGCCCGCCCCCGTCCCTTGGTCACAATGTTGGGATACATGACCGTTTCCGCGGTGTCCCAGGACCCTTTTTCGTAATAGACGCAGCACACACCAAGACGGTGTCCGACCTTGCGGTCGGCAATCCAGTTCTTGGGCCCTTCGATGGCAAAAGATCCACCGTCCGACTCAAGAATGACCGTGTGGGTTTGGCCGTTGGTCGCCGGTTTCGGGTCAGCCTTCTGCGAAACAGCGGGCAAGGCGAAAGCAGCCACGACCATAACGTGGACCAGACAATTCATAGAGAGCCAATGCGGCAAGCATAGCTGACGCACCACAAACCTCTACACAGTCGCGCGAGCTATCGTTAACTGTGTTGATTCTCGCTCTATGTACACTAATGGCCTGAAGTCAAGCTGCACTCGACTGGGCAGATGAGCACATCTGCCCCGAGGGCCTGGAAAGCCCGGAGGATGAAATGAGATTCTGCTGCATTACCGCTCTTCTTATTATCTGTGGTGTCGCTCTCCGTGCTGCCGGCGAATCCAGACCGGCTCAGGCTTCCACGAGCAAGCCAGCCCGTACCGGGCAGAACGATATTCCCGCGTCCATCGCTGAAAGCGTCAGCGGCCCGCTCCAGTTCACAGAAGGCAGCCTTCTCGGCCTTGCTGAAGCCATGCCGGAAGACAAGTATTCGTTCGTTCCCACGGCCGGCAAGTTTGAGGATGTCCGCAGTTTCGGCGAACAGGTGAAGCATGTCGCTTGCGCGCAGTTCGCTTTCTTCAACGAATTTGAGGGCAAACAGCTGCCCGCCGACTGCGAAAAGGGTGGTCACGATCCGGCAAAGACAAAAGCCGAACTGGTCAAGTACCTGAAGGATTCGTTCGACTACTCCAACCGCGTCCTGGCCACGCTCACCGCGAAGAATGCCCTTGAACGGGTGGAAGGCCGTTATGGCGGACCAAACACAAGACTTGGTATTTCCGTGATTGCCGTCTGGCACATCACCGATCACTACGGACAACTGGTCGAGTACCTGCGCATGAACGGTCTCGTTCCGCCGATGACCCAGAAATACGGATTGAAGGTGCGGTAACGCAGGAGTTCAGGGCTCCGCCCAACGTAGATCTTCGGTCCGGGGTCATCAGCGGGACTTCTCTGCCTTCCCCAGCGTCTCTGCCCGATACAGCCTTTCATCGATACGATGTAAACGTCCGGCCATCCCCGGCCGCAGCAGCTTGTAATGGTGGACTTCGAAGAGGTAATCCACGATGAAACATACGGGTTTCTCCGTGGTCATCCAGTGCAGATGATCGAAACGGGCGAGGTGCACGGGACGGGAGAATGTACGCAGCGTCCGGTCCCGCCGCATATTGAAATAGAGATTGAAAAAGCTCATGGCCAGCTCGCGCAGCGATCGATACACCGGCTCGCGATAACGGCAGCCGGTGTAGTTGGACTTCGCCACCACGCCCCAGTGCCCTTTCACCCGGTAAAGCGCGAGAACGTGATCGGTATCGTGTTCAGCTTCGAGATCCAGAAGCAGGGGAGGGAAGCCATTCGCCCGCAGCGCCGCCGCGGCGAAGATCGCTCCCTCCAGGCAGTGCGCGGTATTTTCGCGCAGCACGCGGCGCGGCGACCAGGCTGTGTCAGCCAGATGGTACGGCATGTCGTCGAGGTGACGCTGGATGCCATGGGGATCTTTCATACTGCGCAGCTTGCGCAGTTCGGCGGGGGTAAAGCTGGCTGGCTCTGGCGGTTTGTGCATCCTCGATGGAGTTTAGCTGATGAAGGCCGGAACAGAGTTAACCACGGAGGACACTGGGGACACGGAGAAGGCGATACGGTGGTGTTAAAGCTGAGCGACGAACTCCGTGTCCTCGGCGTCCTCTGTGGTTATCTTGATTCGAACCACGGAGGGCACTGAGGACACGGAGCGGGCTTCAAGCAAACAACTGCGCCAGTTCACCCGGCCGATCGACCAGCACGTCCGGCGCGGCGTCGCGCAGGGTGTGCGGAGCAAAGCCGTAGGTCACGCCGCATGTCCACGTCCCGGCATTGCGGCCGGTCAGGACGTCCACCCCGGAGTCGCCCACGATCAGGGTTTCCCGCGGCTCCGAACCCGTTTCCCGCAGGATGGTTTGCGCTCCCTCGGGATCGGGCTTCTTGGTGGCAAAGCTGTTGCCGCCATAGACCAGGGGAAAGAACTTGCTCAGCCCGAGGGATTCGACGATAGCCCGCGACGGATTCACCGGCTTGTTCGAAAGCACGGCCATCTTGCGGGGCGGGTTGTGCGAATTCTGCATGCTCGCCAGGGCTGCGCTGATGCCTTCGTACACGTGAGTGTGGTCCAGTTTATGTTCGCGATAATAAGCCAGGAAGTATTCCAGGCCCGAGCGCACCAGCTTCTGGTCGCCGGCCTCCTTGCCCAAGGCGCGGCCGATCAGCGCGGGCGCTCCATCCCCGACGTAGCTGGCAATCACATCGTCGGGCAGTTCGGGACGCTTCATGTGGCGCAAGGTGGCATTGACCGAATGCACCAGGTCGAGGCGCGAGTCGATCAACGTACCGTCAAGATCGAAGATCAGCAGGCGAATTTTATGAGGATCGAACGGGCGATGGAATTTGATCATGCAAGAGTAGTTCTACCGCCGAGTACGCCCAGAACGCCGAGGAAACCAGGAAGAGGTTTTCTCGGCGTTCTGAGCGTACTCGGCGGCCAATTTTTTGAACTATTCAGTATATTCGGAGTCCAGCCCAGGATTTACAATGCAAACGCGGCTTGTACTCTTGCATCGAAGGGAGCCGGATGGCCACCACCAAGACTGACCCTAAAGCGGCCGCAGTATCCGAACGCGATGGCAAGAAAGCTGGAAAGACCTATGAAGGTCTCTCCCGCGAACAGCTGATCGAAGCCTACCGCCACATGTACACCTCGCGGCGGGTGGACGACCGCGAAATCCTCCTCAAGCGCCAGCAGAAGATATTCTTCCAGATCTCCGGCGCCGGCCATGAAGCCGTGGGTGTGGCCGCGGCCTTCGCCCTGAAGGCGGGATACGACTGGTTCTACCCCTACTATCGCGACCGGGCGCTTTGCCTTGCCCTGGGCGCGACCGCTTACGACATGCTGTTACAGGCGGTGGGCTCGGGCGACGATCCCAGTTCCGGGGGGCGGCAGATGCCTTCCCACTGGAGCCTCCCCGATCTCAATATTGTTACCGGCTCCTCGCCTACCGGGACCCAGATTTTGCAGGCCGTGGGTTGCGCCGAGGTCGGACGCTACTACGCGGCTCATCCCGATGCCGCCCGCAAGGCCACCGGCGACTACCGGCAATTCAAAGACGTCAAATTCCACGGTGACGAGATTACCTACGTTTCGCTGGGCGACGGCACCAGCAGTGAAGGGGAGTTCTGGGAGGCGCTGAACACCGCTGCCAACTCCCGGTTGCCTCTGATCTTTGTTGTCGAAGACAATGGTTATGCCATCTCGGTGCCGGTCGAGGTGCAGACGGCGGGCGGCAATATCTCCCGCCTGGTCAGCGGTTTTCCCAACTTTCACTTTGAAGAGGTAGATGGGACCGACCCGGTCGCCAGCTATGCCGCCTTTGTGCGCGCCGTGAGACACAGCCGCGCCGGGCATGGCCCTTCTTTCGTTCATGCCCACGTGATCCGTCCTTACTCTCATTCCCTTTCCGACGACGAACGCCTCTACCGGCCCGACGCTGAACGCCAGCGCGATGCCCAGCGCGATCCCATCACCCGCATGCAGATGTTCCTGATCCGCGAAGGCATTCTGGACGAAAAAGGCATCAACCGGCTGGAAAAGCAGGTAGATGATGATCTGCAAGTCGCGGTTGACCGTGCCCTGCAGGCGCCGGCACCTTCTCCCGACAAGGTGCTGCAGTATGTGTATTCGCCGAACCTCGATCCCACCTCGTCCGCCTTCGACACCCAGCCGACGCCTTCCAAGCCCGAGGCGGCGTCCGATGGCAAGAAAACCGCGCCCAAGACCATGGCCGACCTGATCAATGCCACCTTGCGCGACGAGATGCGCCGCGATGAGCGCATCGTGATCTTCGGAGAAGATGTCGCCGACTGCAGCCGCGAAGAATATCTCAAGCAGAAACTGGTCAAGGGTAAGGGTGGGGTCTTCAAGCTCACCGCCGGGTTGCAGATAGAGTTCGGGTCCGACCGGGTGTTCAACTCTCCGATCGCCGAAGCTAACATTGTGGGCCGCGCTACCGGCATGGCCCAACGCGGACTGAAGCCGGTGGTCGAGATCCAGTTCTTTGACTACATCTGGCCCGCCATGATGCAGCTGCGCAGCGAGCTGCCGCTGATCCGCTGGCGCTCTTACAACACGTTCTCCGCGCCCTGCGTCATTCGCGTGGCCATCGGCGGCTACCTTACCGGCGGGGCCATCTACCACTCGCAATGCGGCGAGAGTGTCTTTACCCACATTCCCGGACTGAGGGTGGTGTTTCCGTCGAATGCGCTCGACGCCGCCGGCCTGTTGCGCACCGCGATCCGCTGCGACGATCCTGTCCTTTTCCTCGAACACAAGCGGCTTTATCGCGAGACTTACGGCCGCGCGCCTTATCCCGGCCCGGACTACATGGTGCCGTTCGGCAAGGCCAAAGTAGTGCAGTCGGGAACCGACCTTACCGTGATTACTTACGGAGCGGTCGTTCCCCGGGCGCTGCAGGCAGTTCAGAAACTGGAGCGCGAGCACGGCGTCAAAGCCGAGCTGATCGACCTCCGCAGCCTGAATCCCTTCGACTGGGAGACCATTGCCGCCTCGGTGCAAAAGACCAGCCGGGCCCTGGTGGCCTATGAAGATACCCTGAGCTGGGGCTACGGCGCCGAGATCGCCGCCCGCATCGCCGACCAGATGTTCGAGCACCTGGATGCGCCAGTCCGCCGGGTGGCCGCCATGGACGTTTTTGTGGCCTACCACCCTGACCTGGAAAACGCCATCCTGCCCCAGACCGCGGACCTATTCCAGGCCATGAAAGAGCTGTCGGAATATTAGCTTTTCGTAGCGCCGCCAGCTCTAACCCTGTCTGTCTGCCCTCTGCGGGCGGGACGCCCGCAGGACAGCCGGCGAGACGCCGGCGCTACAAAGGTCAATTGCCAGCTAAATGCCAGTTGCAGGTGCCAATTACGATTTTGCACCCCTTCCCGTCTGTCCAGATACCTGAGTAACGTCTGTAGTACTTTGGTTACGCAATGGGGGTACGGCTCGAACCGACTGTATAAACACTGCTATTAGTAGTATCCAACCTCCTTGGAAGCGCTATTTGTAGTATCAACCTGCAACTCCCGCCGGGTCACTTTCCAGAAAACAGGTATAAAACCCGGTAAAACCCGAAGATACGCCTTGACCTTGGCACTTTCGGGGTTGATATATGCTCAGCACACCTAAATTCACTCGAACGCAATTTTGTGCGAGGAATTTTCTCCCAACGTTTGCCCGATACCGGGCCTGAATCTGTGGAAAGGGTTTGGAACTATGGCCGACTCGCGGGAAGTGATGAACATTCGCCAGGCGTCGCAATACCTGGGAGTGAGTCCGGACACGCTTTACAAGTACGTAGGCGAACAGAAGATTCCGGCTTTCAAGCTGGGCAACCGCTGGCGCTTCAAGAAGTCGAGGCTGGACCAGTGGATGGAAGAGAAGTCAACCCAGATGGAAGTCAAGAGCAAGAGGAAACCGAAGGCGGCTGGTAAGGCTGCCGGGCAACTGTAAAAGGCGGGCACATGTTTGGATTCGGATCGAAAACGATTGTTGGTCTGGATGTAGGCTCCTCCAGCATCAAGGCTGTGGAGCTTAGAAAAGGGCGCAACGGAATTGAAGTGGCGCACCTGGGCCTGGAACCGCTGGCGCCGGATATCGTTGTGGACTCCATGATCGTGGATTCCGGCACGGTGTCGAGCGCGATCTCAAAGCTGTTCCTGGACAACGCCATCAAGGCGCGGGCCGTGGCCACGGCGGTGAGCGGGCACTCGGTGATCGTGAAGAAGATCTCGCTGCCTTCGATGAGCGACCAGGAACTGGCCGAAACCATCGAGAAGGAAGCAGCGCAGCATATTCCCTTCGATCTGGCCGACGTGAACCTCGACTACCAGATCCTTTCTGAAGACGCCGGCAACCCGCAGATGGACGTTCTGCTGGTGGCTGTCAAGAAAGACAAGATCCTCAACTACACCAACGTACTCTCGATGGCAGGCAAGACTCCGGCTATTGTGGACATCGATGCCCTGGCCTTGCAGAACTGCTACGAGTACAACTACGAACCCGCGCCGGGACAGGTGGTGGCTCTGTTGAATCTGGGCGCGAGCGTGATGAACATCAATATCGTGAAGGGCACCACGCCGCTGTTCCCGCGTGACGTCAGCGTAGGCGGGCACCAGTACACCGATTCGCTGCAGAAAGAACTGGACCTGAGCTTCGACGACGCTGAATCCCTGAAGCTGGGCCACAAGGTGGGCACGGTCAGTGAAGACGCCAAGACACCCATCCTGCAGCAGGTGACCGAGATCATCGTGCTCGAAATTCAGAAGACGTTCGACTTCTTCCGCGCCAGTTCGGCGGGCGAGCACATCGAGAAGATTTATCTGGCGGGTGGTTCGTCCAAGGTACCGGGTTTAGTCGAAGCCTTGCGCCAGGAGTTTTCACTGCCGGTGGAGATCTTCAATCCGTTCCAGAAGATCGGGCTGCCGACGGAAGGACCGGGAGTGCAGTTGATTGAGCAGAACGCGGGCCAGTTGGCAGTTGCAGTGGGCTTGGCCTTAAGGAGTTTTGAAGACTTATGATCCGAATCAACCTGCTGGGTGCACAAAAGGGAAAGAACAAGCGATCCGCAGCTTCGGCGGCCGCCGTCATGGAAGTGGGTGACGTAGGCTCTCCCAAGATGAAGGTCCTGGTGGTGCTAGTCCTGGCTGGCCTGGTCAACGCGGGCTACTGGTACCAGCTGGACAAACAGCACAAGGACATCGCTGCCAAGATGGAAGTGGCGCTGCGGAAGAACGCTGAACTGGCGGACGTCAAAGCACGCTACATGGAGCGCCAGCGCGAAGCCGAAAACTACAAGCGCCGGGTGGATGTGATCGACCAGCTGCGCGCGGCCCAGGCCGGCCCGGTCAACCTGCTGAACACGATTGGCCAGACGGTGAACAGCACCGAAGCAGTCTGGCTGAACAGCATGAAGGACCAGGGCACCAGCGTCGATATCGACGGCATGGCCCTGAGCAACGACGCGGTCGCGAGCCTGATCTCCAATCTGCAAAAGACCGGATACTTCTCCAACATCGAAATCAAAGAGACCTACCAGGACGACACTTTCAAAGAAATGCAGGCCTTTAATTTCACCTTGACCTGCGAAAAGGCGAAGTCCTAGGAAGGCAGAAAACTATGGCCAACTTTAGCGAAATGTCGGGCATTAAACAGTGGGCAAGTGTGGTCGGCGTAGCGGCATTGCTGACCGGCGCCCTTTACTTCACCCTGTTCAAGACCCAGCGGGAAGCCAATGCGACGGCCCAGGCCGCCCTGGACGCCAAGCTGCGTGAAAACGCGGAACTGGAGTCTTACCGGCCCAAGCTGGTGGATATCGAACGCCAGCTGGCCAGCCTCAAACAGCAGCTGGAGATCGAGCGCAAGATCGTGCCCGACGAGAAAGAAGTGCCTGGCTTCATGAAGATGATGAATGCCGAGGCCATGAAGGCCGGGATCGAACTGCGCCGCTATACCGCCAGGCCGACCGCAGCCAAGGAATACTACACCGAGGTGCCGTTCGAGATGGAACTCGACGGACCGTACTACTCGATGCTGAATTTCTTCGACAAGGTGGGCAAGCTCGAGCGCATCGTCAATGTCTCGGGTCTGATGGTGGCGAACACCAAGAGACCGACCGAGGCCAAGGCGAAGCATACCTATCAGTACGCGCCAAACGAGAGCGTTGTGGCCACCTGCACGGCCACGACCTTCTACAGTCATGACTTGGCACCGCCAGCGAGCGCGCCGGGAAAACCGGGCCAGCCCGCGGCGGCGAAAAAGCAGGGGACCATATGAAGCTGACGACTGGAATTGTTTTCCTGGGGATGGTGGCGGGAACTGCCTGGGGGCAGAACCCGAACGCCATCAACAACACACGGGACACGCTGAAGACAGTTCAGCACCAACCGGCGGTCAACTCGAAATCTGCCTTGGCGCCCTCGCAGGGAGTCGCGGCCAATCCAGCCCTGCCTGCCAAGCACGCAGCCCAGCCGGGGAGCGCCGTCGCGGCCAAAGCCAAGCCCGTCGCCGGACACAAGAAATCGCAGCCCAAACAGCAGATCGCGGTGGAGAACCAGAAGCAACCCGCGAAGGCGAAAGGGGATGCGCCCAAGCAGATCAATCTGTCCAGCCGGCGGGATCCCTTTGTCAGCCCGGTGGTGAATCGCAGCATGATGGGCTCGGGCTGCAGCGTCGGAAAACGCTGCCTGTCCATCGACCAGATCAATCTTAAAGGGGTGGTGAAGGCGGACTCGGGAATGATCGCGGTCGTGGTCAACAGCTTGAACAAGGCGTATTTCCTGCGGGAGAACGATCCGGTGTTCAACGGTTACGTGGTCAAGATCACCGGCGATTCGATCATTTTCAAGGAAACCATTCAGGACCGCCTGGGCAAGGCCATGACCCGGGAAGTGACCAAGAAGATTACGACGTCAGCAGTCTAGGGCGGCGGGGATGTTGAGCCGGGAACCCGGCAGAAACGAATCTTGCGAGAAAGATACGGGGCGAGCCAAGCGCGAAGCCCGTGGGGAGAGTGAAATGCGAAAGCAATTGGTGACCGTTTTACTGCTGATGCTGGTAATGGCGCTCATTACCGCTTCGGCCCAGACGCAGGGCGCGGGCACGGATGCTCCGCGGCACGCCGCACTGCAGAAGGTCAGCGTCGTGCGCACCGCCGACGGCGTCAGCGTGGAGATCAGGGCCCACGGCACTGTGAAACCGCGACTGAGCACGCTGGACAATCCGGCCCGCATCGTGGTCGATCTGCCGAATACGGTAGTCGCCACCGCGCATGGTCTGATCAGCGTCAACGGTGACGGCGTGAAGGACGTGCGCCTCGGCATGGACGGCCGAAGCACTCCCACCTCTCGCATCGTGGTCGATCTGACCCAGGCGTGCCGTCACGAGCTGGTTTCGGGCAGCGACAACGCTCTGGTCCTGAAGCTGTACACCAGGGCAGCGGTGGCCAAAGCGGCGCCGGTTGTGGTCAAGGCCCCGGCCGCGCAGCCCGCCGTAGCCAGGAATGAAGTTGCGGTCGCGCCCCCGGTCGCGCAGATTGTCGCGCCCGCCACGGAAGCCAAGTTGATTCAGACCTCGGCCCGTGCCACCGATTTCGCCTTCATCGAACCTTCTTATCGGCCCAAGGATTCAGCCGCGTCCGATGACACCAAGCCGGCTGTGGTGGATCCTTCCGCGCGCGCCACTGCGGCCGCCGGAAAGTTTGCCGTCCGCCCCGAGGGCAATCTGCTGCCTGCGGCCAGCGCGGCCATGCAGTCCAGCGGTATGCAACCGGCCGTGAACATGGCTGCCGAGCAGAAAGTACAGGCTGCGCAGGCGCCCGCGATCACCGGACCGAAGTACACCGGTGAACCCATCTCGGTGAACTTGAAGGATGTGGACCTGAAAGATTTCTTCCGCCTGATTCACGAAATCAGCGGACTGAACGTTGTTCTTGACCCCAACGTCAAGGGCACTCTGACCATCGTCCTCGACGACGTGCCGTGGGACCAGGCGCTCGACATCGTTCTGAAGAACAACGATCTGTCGCGGCAGCTGGAAGGCAACGTACTGCGCATCGCCACAGTTGAGACCATGCGCAAGGAAGCTGAATCCCGGCGCGCCCAGATCGAAGCCGAGGCCCTGGCGGTGGACAAGGTCACGGTCACCCGTTTCCTGAGCTATGCCCATTCCAAGGATGTGGTCCCCACGGTGAAGAATTTCCTCACCCAGCGGGGCGACGTCATCTCCGACGACCGGACCAACGCTCTCATCATCCAGGATATTCCTTCGGTGATGCCGGCCATCGACCGCCTCCTGACCCAGCTCGACCGCAAGACCCAGGAAGTGGAAATTGAAGCCCGCGTCGTGGCCGCAACCCGCAGCTTCGCCCGCGATATCGGAACCCAGCTTGGTTTCGGTTGGGGCGATGGAAAAACCGCGATCGGCGGCGCCTCTGCAGTCGGGACTTCGCCGACCACGGTGGGCGGTCTGACCCCCGGCTATATCACAGCCGGCAGCAGCACCGGGGGGGGAAGCCAGATTCCACTGTTCTCGAACTTTCCCGTCACCAGCCCGACCAGCGGTCTGACCTTCGTCAATGCCAGCAACAATGTGCGCATTGATGCCATCCTTACGATGGCGGAGTCGCGCGGACTGCTGAAGATCCTTTCCCGTCCGCGAGTGGTCACGCAGAACAACATTCAGGCTCTGGTTCGCCAGGGCGTGCGCGTACCCATCGTGACCCAGGCGCAGTTGGGTGGACCGCCCACCGTGACTTATGTGGACGCGTTCCTGCGCTTGACCGTGGTTCCACAGATCACCTCGGAAGGCACCATCTTCCTGAACGTGGATGTGGAAAACACCACGCCTGACTTCGGCCGTACGGTCCAGGGCAACCCGACGCTGATCACCCAGCAGGCAACCACCCAGGTCCTCGTGACCGACGGTGGCACGGTGGTCATCGGCGGCGTGATCCAGACCCAGAACTCAGTCAACGTCCAGCAGGTACCGCTGTTGGGCAGCATCCCGTACCTGGGCAACCTGTTCAAACGGCAATCGGTCAGCACCTCCAACCAGGAGCTGATCTTCTTCATCACGCCGCGCATCATCCAGACCTAGTCGCGGCAGACATAGCACGAGGTAGAAGTAAAGACAGCCGCCGGCTCCTGAAACACTCAGGTCCGGCGGTTTTGTTTTGCGCGCACCGGTCTCGCCGGTGCCACTGTCCCCAAACCCGCCGTCGCACCAGAGTTCTGCCGCGTGCTCTGGGCCTGCACGCCATAGGAACCGAATGGCTTGCCTGCTAGACTTCGGAGAATCCGGCAACAACTTCATCGAAATAGGCAAGAAGCCCAAGCTCTTGGAAACTATGCTCAAGCTACGCTGCCTTGGACGGATTTCGAATCGTGGGAAAAACAACGAAGAAGCGCATGAAACAACTGGCCTTACTCTGCGTAGTCTCTTTGTTCCTCGGTATGACGCCCGCGACGTTATCGGCCAGGCAGGACCGCGATCGTGCCGAGAGCGTCCAGAACCGGCTTATTGGCGCGTGGCGGCTCGTCTGGCTCGAAGAGCGGGGTGCGGACGGAAAAATTCGCAGGGCTGACTGTACCGGCCTGCTGGTTTATAGCCGCGACGGCCACATGTCGGTGCAAGTGATGTATCGGAACCCGCAGAACAATTCGCAGGCCAGTTCGCAGGCCAGCTCGCACACAACGACCAACGCCGCGCCGGTGCAATACGTGCAGGGAGGCTACGAGGCTTCCTTTGGCACGTACGAGATCGACGAACCCGCGCATCACTTCATCTTTCACGTCGAAGGCGCACTGGTTCGTTCCCTTATCGGCAAAGACCTGACACGCGTATTTGAATTTTCCGGCAAGCAGCTTATCGTGAAGTCGTCCGATCCGGATGAACACTGGAGAGTTGCCTGGGAACACTATTAGGCTGCCTCCGCACACCATCGCACGCATAGCTTTTGGGAAGGATGAGGAATCATGCAAAAACGCAAACTTGGGAAAAGTAATCTGGAAGTATCCGCCATTGGGCTGGGCTGCATGGGGCTGAGCTTTGGCTACGGTCCGGCGGTGGACAAGCAGGAGGGAATCTCGCTGATTCGGGCGGCGGTCGAACGCGGTGTCACATTTTTCGATAGCGCTGAAGTGTACGGTCCATTCACGAACGAGGAACTCGTTGGCGAGGCGCTGGCTCCATTCCGCGATGGGGTGGTGATCGCGACGAAGTTCGGATGGGCGCCGAATCCGGAAGATGGAGGTAAGTGGAATGCCCTCGACAGCCGGCCTGGGCACATCAAGGAAGCAGTCGAGGGCTCGCTCAAAAGGCTCAAGACCGACGTCATCGATCTGTACTATCAGCACCGGGTTGACCCCAATGTGCCGATCGAGGATGTGGCCGGAGCGGTGAAGGATCTGATTCAGCAAGGCAAGGTGAAGCACTTCGGCCTTTCTGAAGCGGGCGTGCAAACCATCCGTCGAGCCCACGCAGTCCTGCCCGTTACGGCGCTGCAGAGCGAGTACTCACTGTGGTGGAGAGAGCCGGAGCAGGAAATTTTGCCGGCGCTCGAGGAACTCGGGATCGGATTCGTTCCCTTCAGCCCCCTGGGAAAAGGGTTCCTCACGGGCAAGATCAACGAAGAAACCCAGTTCGATAAGACCGATTTCCGCAACGTTGTCCCGCGCTTTACGCCGGAAAACCGCCGAGCGAATCAGGCCCTGGTGGATCTGGTCAGCAAAATCGCAGAGCGAAAGAAAGTGACACCCGCGCAGATCGCGCTCGCCTGGATTCTTGCCCGGAAGCCCTGGATGGTTCCCATCCCCGGCACAACGAAGTTGCACCGGCTGGAAGAAAACCTCGGCGCCGCTGCCGTCGACTTGACACCGGACGATCTGCGCCAGATCGAGACCGCGACTGCGAAGATTCCAGTGCAGGGAGCGCGGTATCCGGAGGCCCTGCAGAAATTGGTCAATCGCTAAGGCACGGGATTCTTGGGACGAGCAGCGATGCGAATCGGCGCGCTCACCTCCAGCGGGCCCGCGAGATCAGCTGTTCCGGCCGGACTGCCCATCAATTCACTCATCTGGCTTTCTAAGCCGGGTGGCCAAACGCGATCAACGCGATCACCGTGGCCAGAGAGGTATTCCAATGAGGGCGTGAGCGAAAGAAGGACGGCAACGCAGTTAACTGGATGGAGCAATACAGCGAGAGAAGCAATACCGTAAAAGAGAATCAGACTCACCGTAAAAATCAGGAGTGCATATGCCAGCGCCAGAAGATACTCTCAGGGACCGGTTCTCCCGAGCCAGCGAAATCAATATCACTGTGACCGGCAGAAAATCAGGACGCGCCATTTCAAACCCGGTATGGTTTGTATGGGACGAGGACCAGCTTTATCTCCTGCCGGTGCAGGGATCGAGTACGCAGTGGTACAAGAACGTGCTGAAGAACCCCTCGATTCGGATCGACGCGCGCGGCGCCCAAGGTGAGTTTCAGGCTGTGCCCATTACCGACACCGCGCGAGTCTCGTCTGTCGTCAATAAATTCCGCGAAAAATATGGGGCGGGCGATGTGAAGAAGTACTATTCAAGGCTCGACGTGGCCGTTCTTGCTCAGGCGCAAGGGGCACCATAATGATTCGCAAAAGGGATATTCGACGGCGTAAAGCGCAACGGCAACGTCGTGTCTCTACGGCAGGCAATTGACGGGCCGGATCCAAATAAACCAGCCATCACTAAGCTGGCCCGCCTTATTGCCGCCTACGCTCCGCACGACGGCAGTTTCGACTTGCGCGTTCCTGGAGTGCACGCCAGCCGTTATTCCCGAGTAAATAAGGAGTGTGTGCATGCGCTCAGTGTGTCCTCGTTGTGTATCGTCACGCAAGGAGCGAAGACGGTCATCGTCGGCGACGAGGTCTATGAGTACGACGCGTCGCGAATGATTGTGTTCTCCGTCGCTCTGCCAGTTGCTGCACAAGTCACGCGAGCCAGCCAGTCCGAGCCCTATCTCTCTATAAGGCTGGACCTGGATCCGCACAAGATTGCGGAGCTGGTCTTAAAAGTGTTCCCTCACGGCCTGCCACCGGTTCAGGAACGAAGTGCGGTTTACCTCAATCCGGCCGACGCAAGCATGGTTGATGCCGCAACCAGATTGATGGAGTGTCTGGGAAAGCCGGGAGACGCTGAACTGTTAGCCCCGCTGGTGATGGATGAGATTCTGATCCGGCTGCTGCGCAGCCCGATTGGTGTTCGCGTCGCTCAAATGGGTCTTGCAGAATCCAGCGTGCAACGGGTTGCGAAGGCGATTTCGTGGCTGCGCGCCAATTTCTCTCAACCCATGAAGGTCGAAGAGCTGGCTGAGATGGTGCACATGAGTGTTTCCTCTTTCCACGAGCATTTCAAGTCCGTCACCTCGATGAGCCCGCTGCACTATCAGAAGGTGCTGCGCCTGCAGGAGGCGAGGCGTCTTATGTTGTCCACGATGATGGATGCGGGTATGGCGAGTCAGCGCGTGGGTTATCTGAGCGCTTCGCAGTTCAGCCGGGAATACAGCCGCTTCTACGGGAGCGCGCCCGCCAGGGACATCGCCAGATTGCGTCACGAGACGGGCCTTTGGGCCTGAGCCCGAGAGTGATTGGGAACAACGCCTGCGATTCAGCCATGACCTGCGCGCCACGCTGTTGCTAAACTCCTGGGATGGACCATCGAGGCCGTCAACAGCGCTTGCAGCGTTCTCTTTCCAACCATCACCTGGACGCGCTGCTGGTCGTCCATCCTCCTAATATTCGCTATCTCTGCGGATTCACCGGCAGCGCGGGCATTCTCGTGATCACAGGAAAGAATCGGGTGTTCTTTACCGATGGGCGCTATACCGGGCAGGCGCGAGCCGAGGTGAAAGGGGCGAAGATCGTGATCGCGCGCAATGGGCCGCTGGCCGCCGCCGCTGCGTGGCTGTCCGCGAACCGGTTGTCCACGAAACCGAAGAGCGGGCGTGGGGCTTCCCCGGCCAGGATCGGGATTGAGGGTGACCACATGACCGTGGCCACCCGATCCAGGCTCGCAGCGGCTCTGCCCTCAAGTCTCCGGTTGCGCGAGGCTCCGGCCTTAATTGAGCAGGCTCGATCGATAAAGGGCGAGGAAGAGATTGCCTGCCTTAGGTCCGCGGTCAATCTGGGTTCTAGTTTGTTCGACCGCGCGCTTGAGGCCATCCGTCCCGGCGTCCGCGAAACGGACGTGGCCGCGGAAATGGAGTATGCGGCGCGCAAGGCCGGGGCCGAGGCCATGTCCTTTGAGACTATTATTGCTTCGGGAGCGCGCTCGGCCCTGCCCCACGGACGGGCTTCGCGCGCCGCCATCCCAGCCGAGGGGTTCGTGGTCTGCGACTTCGGTGTTATACTCGCGGGTTATTGTTCCGATATGACCCGCACCGTATATGTGGGTCGCCCCTCGGTGGAGGCTCGCGGAGTTTACCAGGCGGTGCAGCAGGCGCAGCAGGCTGCAGTGGACGGTGTGAAGCCGGGCATCAAGGCGGGGGAAATCGATCATATCGCCCGCAAGTCATTGCAAAGCAGTAGGTTAGCAAAACATTTCACGCATTCGACGGGTCACGGCGTAGGCTTGGAAATCCACGAGGCGCCGCGCCTGGCTGCCGGACAGCCTGAGGTCTTGCTACCAGGGATGGTGATCACGGTCGAGCCCGGCGTTTATGTTCCCGGGAAGTGGGGCGTGCGCATTGAAGACATGGTTTTGGTCACGGAACGAGGGTGCGAGGTTTTGACACCCACCAGCAAAGAACTTGTGGCGATTTGAAATGCTGTCATCCCGGGCGCCGGGAGGTGCTCCGGGCAGAGTGATCGTGCCCTTCCGGCGGACGCCCAAGAAGGCAGAAGTCGGTCCCACCGTACGATGAATCAGCGCATACGATGAATCAGAAAGAGCTGAAAGAACTCATCGAGTTCTTAATTGAGAAAGACATCTCCGAGTTCGAACTGGAGCGCGGAGATGTCAAAGTGCGGATCAGGCGGGGAACCGCGGCTGTGGCCTCGGCCTCCGCCGCGGACGCGCGCTTCTTTACCGTGCAAGCGGCACCGCCTTCGGCTCCGGAACTCGGCGCTTCGCCGGCCGCCGCCAGTCCGCCCGCTGGCCCTTCTGTGCCCGTCGTTGCGCCTCCCGCGCCCGAGGAAGGCCTGCACATTGTGCGCTCCCCCATCGTGGGCACATTCTACGAGTCGCCGTCGCCTGGATCTCCGCCCTTCGTGAAGCCTGGAGACATGGTGGAAGCCGGCCAGATTCTGTGCATCGTGGAAGCCATGAAGTTGATGAATGAGATCGAGTCGGACGTGGCGGGAGAGATCGTGAAGAAGCTGGTCGCGAACAATGCGCCGATCGAGTATGGGCAGGAGCTGTTCGCCATCAGACCGCAGAAATAATCATGTGGGGACAGCCGCCCTCGGCTGTCCGGTCGAGCAGCGCTCGACAGCATTTTGCCGGGAATCACAATAGCGGAGCGTCGCTCCGCCGGACAGCCGAGGGCGGCTGTCCCCACATGTTTCTTGCCGCCCGATCTAACGCATGTTCAAGAAGATACTGATTGCAAATCGCGGAGAAATTGCCTTGCGGGTGATCTGCGCCTGCAAGGAACTGGGCATCCGCACGGTGGCGATTTACAGCGAGGCTGACCGCAATTCGCTGCACGTACGTTTCGCCGACGAAGCGATTTGCATTGGCCCGCCGCAACTGGCGCAGAGCTATCTCAACATTCCATCTGTTATCAGCGCCGCGGAAATCGCCAATGTGGACGCCATCCATCCCGGCTACGGGTTGCTCGCGGAAAACGCCAACTTCGCGGAAGTCGCTGAGACCTGCAACATCAAGTTCATTGGGCCGCCACCTGAAATCACCCGCCTGATGGGCGAAAAAGAAAAAGCGCGGGCGGCAATGAAGCGCGCCGGAGTTCCCATTCTGCCCGGCTCGGACGGAATTCTGGCCAGTGACGGCGAGGCCATGGAATGGGCCCGCCAGGTCGGATTCCCGGTGATCATTAAGGCGTCGGCGGGCGGAGGCGGGCGCGGCATGCGCATTGTGCGCAGCGAAGAAGAACTGCCCGCACTGTTCAAGGCGGCGTCCTCCGAGGCGGCGGCAGCGTTCGGCAACGGCGATCTCTACATGGAAAAATTTGTGGAGCGGCCGCGTCATATTGAATTCCAGATTCTCGCCGACCAGTATGGAAACGTGGTCAGCCTGGGCGAACGCGAGTGCTCCATCCAGCGGCGTCACCAGAAGCTGCTGGAAGAATCTCCCTCCACCCAGGTCACTCCGGAACTGCGCGAGCAGATCGGGCAGGTCCTTTGCAAGACGCTTTCCGACGTCGGCTATGTGAACGCCGGCACCATCGAGTTTCTGATGGATGAAGATCGCCGGCTCTACTTCATCGAGATGAACACGCGAATCCAGGTGGAGCATCCGGTCACGGAAATGGTGACGGATGTGGACCTGGTCAAGAGCCAGATCCTGCTGGCTGCGGGCGAGCGCCTGGAGAACGTGCTGCACGGCCCCATCCTGCATCGCGGGCACGCCATCGAATGCCGCATCAATGCCGAGCATCCGGAAAAGTTCACGCCCTCGGCGGGCCGCATTACCACGTTCAATCCGCCCGGCGGAACTGGGGTGCGCATCGATACCGCCGCTTACGCGGAAGGCGTGATCCCGCCGTATTACGATTCCCTGATTGCCAAGCTGATCGTGCGAGGCAAAGATCGCGGCGAAGCGGTGTCGCGCATGGCGCGCGCTTTGGAGATGTTCATCATCGAGGGCATCTTCACCACCATTCCGCTGCACCGCAGGATCCTGGCCGATCCTGACTTTCGCGCCGGGAATGTGGATACCACGTTCATAGAAAGATTTCTGGCCCAGGGCAAGGCAGAAAAGCATTAGAGAGAGAGGGGAGTGTGGGGCGGGCGCCCTCGCCCGCCGCCCTTGAATTTGGTTTTGTCTGGATGTTGATTGCTGGTCTGCAAGACGGGTCAATTTTCGTAAGTAAAGTCTAAGTCAAAGCGGCGGGCGAGGGCACCCGCCCCACGCAACCTGCGATGATTACCCTTCCCCGCCTCTACGCTATTCTCGATGCGTCTTCGTTCCCGGATACAAAGGGCCTTTGCCTGGCAGCCCGCGAACTGGTCGCCGGTGGAGTTACGCTCCTGCAATACCGAAACAAATCGGGCAATGCCCGCCAGATGCTGAAACAGGCCAGGGAGCTGAAACGTTGCCTCCCCGCTTCCGTCAAATTGATCATGAACGATCGGGCAGATTTGTGCCTGGCTGCGGGCTTCGACGGAGTCCACGTAGGGCAGGATGATCTATCGCCCGAAGGCGCCAGAGCAGTGATCGGTGACCGGCTCTGGGTGGGCGTCTCGACCCATAACACCAAGCAACTCGCTGAGGCTGACAAGACCAGTGCGGACTATCTGGCGATCGGTCCGGTCTTCGAGACCCGGAGCAAGGCCACTCCCGACCCCGTGATTGGCCTCGATGGGGTGCGGCAGGCGAGGGCATTAACTCGCAAGCCATTGGTGGCGATCGGCGGAGTTGCCCGCGAGAATTGCCGGTCGGTCATCGAGGCTGGGGCGGATGCGGTGGCGGTAATATCTGACTTGATACGGGAGCCCCGCAAATCAGCAGAGGAATTTCTCCGCATATTAGGATAGAGTCCCATTGAGTTTTGGCGGGCGAGGGCGGGACGCCCTCGGGACAGCCGGCGGGACGCCGGCGCTACAGTAAACCGCTCCGCGGGCGGGTCGCCCGCGACCACACAAGCCTCAAGGAGGGTTGTGAGTATCGAAACCACGCCACCTAAGCCTGCAGGCGCCACCGACTGGGACGTCCATAGCCATCAGGACAAAGAGCTGGTAAAGGGCCTGGGGTTGACCAGCGCCACCATGCTGGTCATGGGTTCGATGATCGGCTCCGGCATCTTTATTGTTTCGGCGGAAATAGGCCGCGAAGTCGATTCGCCTGCGCTGCTGATCGGGGCCTGGCTGGTGACCGGCTTCCTGACCATCGTTGGGGCTTTGAGCTATGGGGAGCTGGCGGCCATGATGCCGCGCGCCGGCGGGCAGTACGTTTATCTGCGCGAAGCCCTGGGCCCGTTGTGGGGATTTCTGTACGGCTGGACGCTTTTCCTGGTGATCCAGACCGGCACTATCGCTGCGGTCGGCGTGGCCTTCGGCAAATTTCTCGGCATCTTCTTTCCTTCGATCTCGTCATCCAACTGGATTGTGCACTTCTGGAGAGTGCCGCCCATTCATATCGGCCCCATGGTCCTGGGAAATATGGAGACCGGGCTCAGCACGCAGAATTTAGTTGCGATTCTGGTGGTGGTGCTGCTGTCTGTCATCAATGTAACCGGCCTGAAAACCGGGGCAAGGATTCAGAACGTTTTTACCTTTGCCAAGGTTTCCGCCCTGCTGGGCCTGGTTTTCCTGGGCCTGTTCATCGGACGCAATGCGCAAGCCCTGGCGGCAAATTTTCAAGGCAACTTCTGGCACAACGCATCGTTGGGGGCGCAGCACGCGGTGCAGGTGGGAGTGGGTGGTCCAACCATTCTGGTGGGGACGCTGACCATCCTTGCGGTGGCGCAGGTAGGATCGCTGTTCTCCGCCGATGCCTGGAATAATGTGACTTTTACCGCGGGTGAAGTGAAGAATCCCAGCCGCAATCTGCCGCTCTCACTGGCTCTCGGTACGGGCGTCGTGATTGCTTTGTACGTTGCCTGCAACTTTATTTATCTGAACATTCTGCCTCTGGATGGCAGCGCCGCGGGTACGACGATTCTGGAGCGCGGCATCAAGTATGCCACCGAAGACCGCGTAGGCACGGCGGTCATGTCCCAGATGCTGGGCGCAACCGGGGGAACGCTCATGGCCATCGCCATCATGCTTTCTACTTTTGGTTGCTGTAACGGCCTGATTCTGGCCGGCTCGCGAGTCTATTACGCCATGGCCAAGGATGGATTATTTTTCAAGAGCGTGGCCAAACTGCATCCCACCTACAAGACCCCGGCGGTTTCGCTCATGGTGCAGATGGTCTGGACCTGCATCCTGTGCGTCTCCGGCAGCTATGGACAACTGCTCGATTACATCATCTTCGCCGTGCTGGTGTTTTATATCCTGACTATCTTCGGGCTGTTCGTTCTGCGGCGAACGCATCCCAACGCGGAACGGCCCTACCGGGCGATTGGTTACCCTGTACTTCCGGCGATTTATATTGTGATGGCTTTATTTATCGATGTCGTACTATTACGCTACAAACCGCAGTACACCTGGCCGGGACTGATTATCGTGCTGCTGGGGATTCCAGTGTACTTCCTGTGGTCGCGGAGATTGCGGACGTTGTCATCCTGAGCGGAGTGAGAACTTCGCCTGGCGAAGTTCCCGCGTAGTCGAAGGACCCCTACAATCGGCAAGAGTGCCGCTTATAGGGGTCCTTCGACTTCGCAAGTTCGCTCGCCAGCGAGCGAACTCACTACGCTCAGGATGACACGGCAAAAGAACCGAGTTCGAAGCTCTAAGGAGACACGACGAATGGCAAATCTCTGGGCTAAAAAGCCCCTCAACTTGCTTCTGGAGGAAGCCGGCGAATCGGGCGAACACAGCCTGAAGCGTACCCTTGGCCCCTTTCAACTTACCGCACTGGGAGTCGGCGCGGTCATTGGCGCAGGCATCTTCGTGCTCTCCGGACTGGGCGCACACTATGCCGGGCCGGGACTGATGCTCTCGTTTGTCCTTTCGGGCCTGGGATGTGCCTTCGCAGCACTCTGCTACGCAGAATTTGCCGCCATGATTCCCCTGGCCGGCAGTGCCTACACGTATGCCTATGCGACCCTGGGCGAGTTGTTTGCCTGGATTATCGGATGGGACCTCACGCTCGAATACGCCATGGGCGCCAGTACCGTCTCGTCGGGCTGGTCAAACCACTTCATCGAACTGCTGGACATCTTCCATATCAAGATGCCGCTGTGGCTGGCCTACGACCACTGGACGGGAATGCGCGCCGCGGAAAATATTGTTGCCCGCCAGATGGCGCAGGCCTCGGACTCCACGCTGGTTCCCGGCACTCAGGCCTTCCTTAACCGAGTGACCGATATCATGTCGGCGCAGTCCCCGCAACTATTGGAAGGGGCGCACAAGTTGCTGGATGCGCCGAAGCTGTTCGGGATCGAACTCGGCTGGAACATGCCGGCTTTCTTTATCGCCCTGATCATCACCGCCATTCTTGCCATCGGCATCAAGGAGAGTGCGCGCTTTAACTCGACCATTGTGGTGATCAAGGTTGCGGTGGTGCTGTTTGTCATCGGCCTGGGTTTCCGCTACGTGAGCGCCAGCAACTGGGGCGGAGACTGGCATACGTTCGCTCCCATGGGATTCTCCGGCATCGGCGCCGGTGCGGCTTACATTTTCTTTGCTTATATCGGATTTGATGCGGTTTCAACCACCGCCCAGGAAGCCAAGAACCCGCAGCGTGACTTACCCATCGGCATTATTGCTTCTCTACTGATCTGTACGGCCCTGTACATCGCGGTGGCGGCGGTCCTCACCGGCATGGTGCCGTGGCGCGAGGTGAACATTGAAGCTCCCATCGCGCGCGCCTTCCTCGATCGCGGACTGGTCGGCGCTTCTCACATCATTACTCTGGGCGCGCTGGCCGGACTCACCAGCGTGATGCTGGTCATGCTGCTGGGGCAAACTCGCGTCCTCTATTCCATGGCCAACGATGGCTTGCTGCCCAAGAAATTCTTCGCTGACATTCATCCCAAATGGCGCACACCGTGGAAGAACACCATTCTGGTGGGAGTGCTGGCTGCCGTGGTGGGAAGCCTGGTGCCCATCGACGATATCGGGAAGATGGTAAACATCGGCACCCTGTTGGCCTTCGTCATCGTGTGTATTGCCGTGATCCTGCTTCGGCGCACCAATCCCGATCAGCCCCGTCCCTTCCGCACCCCTTGGGTACCGCTGGTGCCAATTCTCGGCATCCTCTTTAACGGATACATGATGTACCGTCTAGGCTGGATCAACTGGGCCCGCCTGATCATCTGGCTGGCGATCGGGCTGGTGGTGTACTTTGCCTACGGCCAGAAGCACAGCAAGGTACAAGCCCTACCGGAGAACGCAGGGAAGTAGTCGGCAGTCGTCGATCTTCAGTCGTCGGCGAAACGGCGCGTTCGTGGTGTTGCGTGTGTGTTGGCTCCGCTGACCTACGCTTTGGAATCCAGAGATTGTCATGTCATCCCTCCACGGCGCTCGCTTCGCTCCGGTCGGGATGACGCGACCGAGGACTGAGCCTGACGACTGAAGTCCGACGACTGAAGGACCATGAAATCTCTTCGCAACCTGCGGCTCATCGGCGTGGCCCTGCTCGGGCTTACGCTCGCGGGCACTGCCGGTTTTCACTTCATCGAAGGCTGGTCGTGGTTCGATGGCTTCTACATGGTGATCACGACCTTCACCACCATCGGATACCAGGAGACCCATCCTCTCTCCCATGCGGGGCGCGTGTTCAATGTTGGGCTGATCATCGTGGGCGTTTCACTGGTTTTTCTCGCCATCGGGTCATTGACCCAGGCTTTGCTAGAATTCGAGCTGGGCAGTTTCTTCGGAAGGCGGAAAATGGAGCGCGAGATCAGCCGGCTCTCCGATCACTACATCATTTGCGGCGCGGGCCGCGTAGGCCGCAGCGCGGCGCGGGAACTGGCCAGCAAGCATGTGCCTTTCATCGTTGTCGATCAGAGCGCGGAGCGGGCGGCAGGCGCGGGGGACGCCTGGCTGACGCTGGTCGGTGACGCCACCCAGGGACAGACCCTGCGCGACGCTCACATCGAACGCGCCCGCGGCCTGGTCGCCGCCACCACGACCGACGCCACCAACCTCTACATTGTGCTCACCGCGCGCGAACTGAATCCGCAGTTGAGAATTATCGCCCGCGCCAGCGAAGAAGATGCGGAAAAGCGCCTGCTCAAGGCCGGCGCTGATTCGGTAGTCCTGCCTTACCTGTTCGCCGGGCAGCGCATCGCGCGTTCGTTCCTGCAGCCCCACGTCGTCAGTTTTCTGGATTCCGCTACCACTCACCTTGACCTGGACCTTGAGATCGGCGAGATCTGCGTGGCGGATGCGTCCACCGTCGCGGGCAAGACCATCGAAACCTCCCGCATCCGCCAGGATTGCGGCGCGGTGATTCTCGCCATCAAGCGGGAAGAGAAAATGGATTTCAACCCCTCGCCGGAAGACCGCATCGAGCCCGGCGACTACCTGATCGCCATGGGCGAATCTTCCCAACTGCGCCAGCTGGAACGAATGGCTACGGCCCGGTCATGAAGATCGTCACCGCTGCCGAAATGCGCGAGATCGACCGGATCACCGGCGAGCGCTTCGGTGTTCCCTCGCTGACCCTGATGGAGAACGCGGGCGCGGCCGTGGCGGCGTTTGTCTTGTCACAGTATCCCGCAGCTGAATCTGTAGGAGTAATTTGCGGAAAGGGAAATAACGGCGGAGACGGCTTCGTGGTTGCCCGCAAACTGCACGAGGCCGGCCAGGAGGTTCGTGTACTGTTGCTGGCGGAGCGCTCCGAACTGCGGGGGGACGCGGCGGAGATGTTCACCAGGCTGCCCATGCCGGCGGTTGGGGTTTCGAAAAACGACCACCTGAAGACTGAAGCAGCCCGCGGGGTCTTTGATGCGGATGTTTTAATTGATGGCATCCTCGGCACTGGTTTCCGCCCACCCGTGAGCGGGCTTTACGCTGAGGCCATCGCTGCAATGAATGCGAGCTCGGCTCCTGTGGTCGCGGTGGATATTCCGTCCGGCGCCGACGCGGATGTTATGGGTGAACAGGTAGGCGCGGTGGCGAGGGCTGATGCGATCGTGACCTTTACTGCTCCCCGCCCCGCCCATGTTTTCGGAATGCTGACCCCCGGGCCGACCGTGGTGGCGCCCATCGGATCACCAGACGAGGCCGTGGTTTCTTCTCTCCAGCTCAACCTGATTACCGCGGGCGCGGTCGCGCCGTTGATCGGTCCGCGGCCCGCGGCGTCGAACAAGGGAAGTTTCGGTCACGTGCTGGTGCTGGGCGGATCCACGGGCAAGGCTGGGGCGGCGGCGATGGCCGGCATGGCAGCTCTGCGCGCCGGCGCCGGACTGTCCACAGTGGCCACTGCGAAGTCGGGGCTCGCGACCGTAGCCGGTTTTCATGCCGAACTCATGACCGAGCCGCTCGAGGAAACGGAAGCCGGCAGCATCGCCCTGGCCTCATTGCAAAAAGGCCGCCTCGACGTGCTGGTAAAAGCAAAGACCGTGCTGGCTGTGGGGCCGGGAATTTCGCGGCATCCTGAAACCGCCGAGTTCGTGCGCAGCGTAGTCAAGAAATACAAAGTTCCCATTGTCCTCGATGCGGACGGCCTTAATGCTTTCGAAGGACGGGCCGCCGAGTTAAAAAGCAGGGCGGGCACTCTGGTCATTACACCGCATCCCGGCGAGATGGCGCGGCTTGCCGGTTCGACCATTCCCGCGGTGCAGCACGACCGGCTGAATGTGGCCCGCACATTTGCCCGCGAGCACGGACTGATTGTCGTGCTCAAGGGACATCGCACCGTGATTGCGCAGCCCGACGGCACGGTGTGGGTGAATACAACCGGCAATCCCGGCATGGCGACGGGAGGCACGGGAGACATTCTGACCGGCATGGTCGCGGGCCTGATGGCGCAGAACCCAGACCGAATCGCGGAAGCAGTGATTGCCGCCGTTCACCTCCACGGGCTGGCGGGTGATGTGGCGCGAGAGAGCATGGGCGAGCATTCGATGGTCGCGACCGATCTGCTCAAGGCGTTACCGGAGGCGTTTCGACGGACGCGGGACGTGGCACAAACGCCGCTGGTCACGATCCGCGGCTAGGACGAGTCTGGCAAGTGGCCGCGGAGTGCAGAAATTCGTTGTGACCCGGAATCTGGCCGCGAGCAAAACGGAAAGGGCACGACCTGCCGTGAAATTCTGTTTGCAACAATAAGCGGGAAGGGCACGACTTTAGTGGTTGCGGAAGAGCTCAATTTGCCCGGACGAAGCGACCACGGGGGCTAAAGCCCGCACACATTTCCGACGACTTACGCGGCCCTGAAGGGCCGCTCTTCCACGGAAGGGCCGACATTGGCGAGTTTTCCGCAACTACTTCAGTCGTGCCGGGAAACGAGGTTGCGCTTTAGCGCCTGAAGCTGGCTGCTTGCACCTCATTGGGCGGACGCGCCACTATCAATGGCATCGTCCATCCGGCTCGTGACCAGCTTAACAACAGGCGCACATCTTCGTGAGGACATGGGGCCTTAGCCGCGGTTCCGGAAAAGACCTCAGCTGGAATCCGTACACTGCCTTCTGTAACCTGTCCCCGCCAGGGGCGCCATGAAATAGTCCCTGGTATGACTCACTTTCCCCAAGTGCATCCTCAGCGCCGATCTCCACGTATCCAGCTTGGTGGTTCCATTCTGGCCTTAGTCATGCTGGAAGACGGTAAGCGCGCCAAAGCCAAGCTCCAGACTGTCTCGGTCACGGGAGGTCTCTTGCGGCTGGCCAAATCTCTCGGCCAGGGGGATTTTGTCGAAGTCGCTTTTCAGACGCAATCGGGACCGGTGCGAGGCATGGCGGAAATGCTCACGCCCGTGCGGTCGGCCACTGACGGCGCCTTGCAACCGTTCCGCTTCGTTGCGCTCGGCGACGACGATCATCGCGCCTTGCGCATGGTGGTCGATTCGGCCGCAGACCGGAGCTTCCAGGGAATCAGGTCCAGCCAGTGGACGGCGCCCAAATTGGTTTGAGCGATGATTCGGCGGCCTGTGGCACGATTTCTACTCGCGCGTGAGTTGGGTAAGCGACTTCAGGCGTGTCGCTAAATGGGATCGAGATGCGCCTCAGCACCCGCGGTGAGCCGGCAGTTCCCAACAGCAGACCTCAATCGCGAAAGCGCTAACAAGTTTTTCAGCGTATCGTGGCACGACTGAAGTTATCCCCTTCCCCCATTCTTGTCCCCATGGCAAGGGTCAGTCCGTGGCCCACCGTTCTCGGGGAAGGGCTTCGCTATACTGGTCATTCGATTTCGACTCGCATGGCCACGCAGGAATTCATCACTCATTCCGCTGAAGAGACGGTCGCGCTTGGCCGTACCCTGGCGGGAATGCTGGCTCCGCCGAAACTGGTGCTGCTGCGCGGCGATCTGGGAGCGGGCAAGACCACACTGGTGAAGGGCATTGCGGAGGCTTTCCAGGCTGCCGCCGCGGACGACGTCACCAGCCCAACCTTCACTTTAATCCACGAATATCGCGGTCCTCAGGCTAACCTCTATCACATCGACTTGTACCGGATTGATACGCCGCGCCAGCTGGAAACGCTGGGAGTCGATGACCTCATCGCTGACAACAGCATTCTCCTGATAGAGTGGGGAGAGAAATTCCAACGCTTTGAGCGCGAGCGCGATGTGGAAATTGCGCTGGAGAGAGTGAATGGCAAACTCGGCCAACCAGTGGGAAGTTCTGAAAACGACCGGCGCATCCGGATCACCAGCAAGCAGGTTTAAAGCGCTGCTTCCCAGGTCTGATCGTTCCGTTCTCCCGGCCCGGGCACTTGCGCTAATGGTCCTCGCCTTCACCCTGATGATGGTGACGAGCGCTCAAGTCTGCCACTCGCAGGACGCGCCTCCGGCCACGGACAAAGACGGCGAGAGCCAGAATCACGCCCAGAAGCGGGTCGATTCTTCCACCCAGCCGTCAGGCCAGCAGCGAATGTTCGGCATCGTGCCTGCTTACGGACTGGTCGAAGCCGGGATGCAACCGCCTCCGTTAGCCAGCGGCCAGAAGTTTAAGCTCGCAGTGCAGTATTTCAACCCTTACACTTTTGCATTTGTGGCCGCCGAAGCCGGCGTGAACCAGGCGCGCAATGATCCCCGGGAATATGGCCAGGGCGCGGAAGGTTATGGCAAACGATACGGGGCTGGCTTTGCGGATGGCTTGACCGCCAGCATTTTCATCACAGGCCTGTATCCCTCTCTATTGCGCCAGGACCCGCGCTACTATCGCCTTGACGATGGAGGCTTCTCCCACCGCGTGGGATACGCAGTGAGCCGTATTCTGGTGACGCGGCAGGATTCCGGGCGAAAGGCCTTCAATGTCTCGGAAGTACTGGGCAGTTTCTCTTCATCCGCCCTGGCCGTGACTTACTATCCCAAGAGCCAGAGAGATTTTTCCGACGTGGCCGAGCGCGCCGGCATCCAGTTTGCCTTCGATGCCGGCTTCAATGTGTTGAAGGAGATCTATCCTGACATCGAACGGAAGCTCTTCGGCAGGAAGCGCAAGCCTTAGCCTGGTGTCGTGTCATCTTGAGCAGAATCGTCCCAGTCGCTTGCGAATGGGATGGTGGAGTCGAACGATCCCTTGTGGCTCGATGCTATTGCGTGTGTGACAGGCATTCCAGATATCTTTCCGGTACGGCAAACGCCGAGGCGAGTGTAGAGATCCTTCGACTCCGTCGCTCCAATTCGGGATGACAGCTAGAAGCCCATGATGTTGTAGCCGCAGTCCACGTAGATCACTTCTCCGGTAATTCCGGAACTGGCGTCGGAGGCCAGAAACACGCCGGTGGCGCCCACTTCGTTGACATCCACGTTGCGCTGCAATGGTGCGCGCTCGGCGTGGGCCTTCAGCATGTCGCTGAGACCGGAGATGCCGCGCGCGGCCAGGGTCTTGATCGGGCCGGCGGAAATGGCATTGACCCGGATTTTCTTTTTTCCCAGATCATAGGCCAGGTAACGCACGCTACACTCCAGCGCCGCTTTGGCCACGCCCATGACGTTGTAGCGAGGCACAACCCGCTCCGCTCCGTAGTAGGTCATGGTGATGATACTGCCGCCGTCTTCCATGAGCGGCGCGGCGGCCCGGGCCAGCGCGACCAGCGAATATACGCTGACGTCGTGGGCGATGCGGAAACCTTCGCGCGTGGTGGCAAGGAACTCACCCTTCAGTTCCTCGGCGGGAGCAAACGCCACGCTGTGCACCAGCACATGCAATTTGCCGAAGCGTTCCTTGAGTTGGACAAACAGGCGGTCGATGGCGGCGTCATCGGACACATCGCACATGAAGCCTTCCGCGCCCGGCAGGGAGGCGATCAACTCCCTGGCTTCCAGTTCCAGACGTTCGTTCTGGTAGGTGATGGCCACTTTCGCGCCCGCATTATGCAGCCCTTGCGCGATCGACCAGGCGATCGAACGTTTGTTGGCGACTCCAAAGACCACCGCAACTCGACCTTCGAGGCTGGATGACATGCAAGTCTCCTAGGCTAAGCTGGAACGGAAAAGCATACCAGTTTGAGGCAGAGGGAAAGAAGTCAGAAGAAAGATTTCAGATTGTAGATTTGAGATCGCAGATTTAACCCCTTAAGGCAACCGGGAACCGAGAACTAAAATCTGGCATCTGATGAAACGCCCAATCGGAAATCACCGGCCTCAATCGGGTCCAATCTCGCAGACAGGGGTCGCCGCCGCCACGGGCCACACCGCGGTGACGAAGGCCACCGCATAAACCATGCCGATGATGGCAAAGCCCGCCACCAGGTTCAATTGCGCCACCGCGCCGACCAGAAATCCCAGAACAATCTGCAGCATGGTGCCGGCGAAGTAGAACGTGTTTTGCACCCGCCCCATAAAGTGTTGCGGCACCTGTTCCATGATGCTGGTGTTCATGGCCACGCCGCTTATGCCGCGGCCCGAACCCATGATGGCGTAAATCGCTACCGCCACTGCCAGCCATGGAGAAAGTGGGGCCACGGTCATGGCAATAGCCAGCAGCGCCATGGAAATCGCAATGGAGCGGCGGGCGCCGACCCAGGCAATGAGCGCGGGCGCATAGAGTACGCTCAGAAACGCGCCGGTCCCCCAGCCCGCATTCAGCCAGCCATAACCGACCGCGCCGGCGTGAAACACGTTGTCGCTCAGTGGTGCCGTCACCACCACGCCCGTCATCATCGCGCCCAGAAAAAGCGCCCAGCTTACTCCCAGCGTGACCACGGAGCGGTGGCCGCGCAGGAAGTCAATGCCTTCACGCATCTCGCGCACGAATCGTCCCACCGCGGTTTCGGCGGCCACAATGTCCGCCCGCAGCTCCGCCGGACGCGGCACCACGTGGCGCCCCTTGCGCACTCCGAGATAAAGCAGAAACGAAGCCAGGTAAGTGGAGAAGTCAATCAGCAACACGCCGCCCAGGCCGATGTGGTTGTAAACGAATCCCACGATCGATCCGGCGATCAGCCACCCGCCCTGGATGCCTGCCAGCAGAAACGTATTGGCGTGGACAAACTCCTCTCCGGGGGTCAATTCCTGGATCAGCGCAGTGATGGTCGGCCAGAACATCCAGAAACCCGCCGCCACCAGCGTGTTCATCAGATAGAGCTGCCACACTTTTACCTTGCCGGCGAAGGCCAGAACCGCCACCACGAGAATGATGACGGCGCGGACCGCGTCCAGCATCATCACCAGGCGGCGCCGGTCTTCGCGGTCGATCAGAACTCCGGTAAAGGGCAGCATCAGCATGGCGGGCAGGGTCTGCAGCACCGCGAACGTTCCCAGCGCGACTTCGGAGTGCGTGGCCTGCAGGATGTACCAGGCCACGGCGGCGGAATTCATCCCGCTGCCCAGCATGGAGATCATATTGGCGCCGAAAACAAAACGCAGCGCCCGTTTCTGCAGGATGGCACGCATGCTTCAAATGTAAACGATGAAGAAGGGACTCTCCAACCGGATGAGTTGGCGATGCGTGTTCGAGTTTTTCTTTGCGTCCTTTGCGAATATCTTTGCGAACTTGGCGGTCAAAAGCTTTTAACCGCAAAGGGCGCAAAGAAACTCCGCAAAGGGCGCAAAGGATTCCTTTCACGAAGGCTTGCTGTCAGGCGGCCAATGGATTTGCACCCGGCTTGCTTCCCAGAATAAATACACAGCCAACAGGATCATTTCCGGCTCGATGGCATGTTTGTAACGCGGGAACGGGTTCACCAGGTAGTAGGGCAGAGGGTATATCAGCAGAAAGCAGGCCAGCAGAAACCCTCCCCGTTTCCGGTTGCGCAGGGTCAACCACAGGCCGGCGAAGGCGAAGGCAGCGGGAAGAATAAACATGAGATGGCGGGCGATCATCAGGTCATAACCGGCGACGATGTTGGCCTGGGGAGGCCCGATCCAGAAGTAGAGAACGCGCGCCAGCGTAAAACGAATGAACTCGCCCGGATGTTCACGCACGAATTCGCGGACCTGCTGCTGCTTCTCCGCCATGAAGGGAACTTCACCCAGTTGCTGAAACCGGCGCATGGCTTCGGGATCATTGCCAGGATGCTCGCCCCGGGTCCACAGGCCATTGGATTGCTCATTGTTGGCCATGTGTATTTCGAGCGCGAGATTGTCGCGAACAAAAACGAATTTGCCAAACACGTCATAATTGCGGACCAGCCAGGGGCTGACTACAAGCCCCGCGGCCAGGATGCACAATCCAAATCCTGCGAACTGCCTTGAGTGAAGGGGCAGACGCCATGCCAGATACAGAAGACAAAACGGCAGCATCGAAAGCACCGCCGTGTTGGTAATGGCCAGCACCCCCCAGAGCACTCCGAACCCGATCCAAGCTCGCGGGCGCGGCGGCGCATCCGCCATGCGCAGGGTAAGCAGGAAAGCCAGGCTCAACAGGTAGGCGCTGAGACTCATCTCCCAGACCACGCGCACCGGCCAATAAATGGCATAGGGGAACAGCGCCCAGGTCCAGGCGGTGGCTCGCGCCATGGCCTCGCCGTAGATCTTTTCTCCTATCCGGTAGAGCGTCAGACAAGTCAGAGCGGAAAAAATACTGTTAAACGTCAGGATGACCCAGCCGGAAAGATTGCTGTAAACCCCAAACAGCCTGAACACTCCCGCCAGGATGTAGGGATAAACCGGCGGCGCCCAGGCGCTGGGCCCGG